>Ga0315288_10001269_pt1 | contig 32599 bp, 34 predicted proteins | sample YL17G11_20_MG_FD_203454 | JGI IMG/M metagenome (GOLD analysis project Ga0315288, IMG submission 203454) | Sediment microbial communities from Yellowstone Lake, YNP, Wyoming, USA - YL17G11_20 | ecosystem: Environmental > Aquatic > Freshwater > Lake > Sediment | place: USA: Wyoming | collected...
GGTCGCAAAGCGGCGCAGGTCTCGTCTATTAGTAGGGGGTAAACGGACGTCCACCCACAAGGGGTTGTGGTTTCCTGTCTGAATGGCCAGACCTAAACTCGTAAATCAGGCCGAATATGCCCGGCTCAAGGGCGTCGATAAATCCCATATCACCCGGCTGATCAAGCAGGGCAAGCTCACCAGGACGAAGAGCGGGAAGATCGACCCGGCCAAGGCCGACCTTGAATTGGCGGCAGCTGCGCACCCCGCGCACCGGGCCCGGAGCAAGGCCGCGAAGAACCTGCCGGCGCCAGAGGAGAAGCCCGCGCACTCGAACGGCAATGGCAGCTCGGGTGCTGGCGGGAAGCTCACGTTCACCGAGGCCTCGACGAAGAAGGAGACATTCGCCGCGCATCTCAAGCAGCTGGAGTTCGAGGCCGAGTCCAAGCGCCTGGTGGACCGCCAGGACGTCACCAACACGGCCTTCGAAGTCGGGCGCATTGTCCGGAATGCGATCATGAAGGTCTCGTCGAGGATTGCTTCCGTGGTGGCTTCCGAGACCGATCACCGGGTATGCAAGCGGCTCATCGACGAGGAGCTACGCCTGGCACTGGAGCCGTTGGCTGATGGTGAACTTGCAAAGCGTCTCGCCGCAATCTGAAGCGCGAGAGGCCTGGCTCGACGCCTTCTGCAATGGGCTCAGGCCGCAGAAGTATCGGCGTGTCTCTGAGTGGGCGGACGAATTCCGCATGATCCCGCGGGTGGGATCCGCAGAGCCAGGGCGCTGGCGCACGGCCAGGACGCCGTATCTCCGGGAACCGATGGACTGCCTGAGTGAAGACTCGGACACCCGGAAGGTGGTGCTCTTGTTCTCCGCGCAGACAGGTAAGAGCGAGGTCTGTATCAACTGGGCGGGATATATCATCCACCATGCGCCGGCGTCCGCGATGATGGTGCAGCCCACGGTGGAAATGGCGAAGGGGTTCTCGAAGGAACGACTGAACCCGTCGATCCTTGAGACGCCGGTGTTGGCGGAGCTGGTGGGTGATTCACGCGAGCGTGACTCTGGAAGCATCATGCTTCACAAGCCGTTCCCTGGAGGCGCGATCACGCTGACCGGCGCGAACAGTCCGGTGGGCCTGGCATCGAGGCCGATCAAGAATATTTTGGGCGATGAGATCGACCGGTGGCCCGGGAGTGTGGGCGACGAAGGCGACCCACTTAAGCTCATCGAGGCGCGCCAGGTCACGTTCCCGGATGCGAAGACGCTGTTGGCATCGACGCCGACGATCAAAGAACTCTCCCGGATCTGGACCGAGTGGCTGAAGTCTGACCAGCGGCAATTCCATCTACCATGCCCATTCTGCAATGGGTACCAGTTTCTCAAGATGCGAAACCTGAAGGGCGAGCGGGACGAGAACAAGCTGGTCGTCCCGGAGTCGGTGCATTACGAGTGCGAGCTCTGCGGCGCTGCGATCCAAGAGCGATGGAAGCCGCAGATGTTGGCGGCAGGTCAGTGGCGGAAGCACAACCCCGCGGTGAAGGACATCGCCGGCTTCCATGTCTGGGGTGCATACCGGCCGCTGGGCTGGAAGGGCTGGGCTGCGATCCTCACGGACTTCTTCGAGTCGAAGCAGGACAAGTCGAAGCTTCAGCCGTTCGTGAACCTCGAGCTGGGCGAGCCGTGGGAGGAGGAGGGTGAGAGGGTCGAACCGTCCGGACTTCTGGCCCGACGCGAGCTGTATGCGGCCGAGGTGCCCCTGGCGGTGGGCGTGCTGACCTGCGCGGTGGATACTCAGGACGATCGCCTGGAGTACAAGATCAAAGGCTGGGGCCTGGGCAAAGAATCGTGGCTGATCGAGTGGGGCCAGATCTTCGGAGATCCGGCAAAGCTCGATCTCTGGGAGCAGCTCGATGTCCTCCGGGCCCGGGAATTCGAGCATGAGTCGGGACAGAAGATCAAGATCGCGGCCATGGGCATTGATACCGGCGGCCACTACACGGTCCAGGCTTACGACTACTGCAAAGTCGACTGGCGCCGGCGGCAGCGGGTATTCGCGCTCAAGGGCTCGAACGTGCCGACGTCGCCCCTGGTGTCCAGGCCGACGCGCACGAATATCCGGAAGGTGCCGCTCTTTCTCGTGGGCGTGACCACGGCGAAGAACGCGATCGTGGCCCGGATGCAGATCATGGATGAGGGCCCCGGCTGCATGCACTACCCGCTGAAAGAGACCGTCAACGAGGAATACTTTAAGCAGCTCACGTCCGAGAAGGGCGTGACCAGGTGGACGAAGGGCGTGCCATCCAGGTTATTCGTGAAGATCTACCAGCGCAACGAGGCCTTCGACCTCGAGGTCTACAACCTGGCCACGGTGGAGATATTGAACCCGAACCTGCCGAAGCTCTGCGAGATGATGTCAAAGGGAACCCGCGCCGTTCCACGTGAAACAGAGACCGCGGCCCGTGAGCATGTAGACCCACCGCCACCGGATCCGCGGAAGCGCATAGGGTCCGTGCGTCCGCGCAGGCCCGGCGGATGGGTGAATGGGTGGAAGCGATAATGCGCTGCGAGAAGTGTGACAGTCACTCGACCGTCTACTGCACCATCCCCGAGGGCAGAATTGTGTACCGTTACCGGCGCTGCCTCAACCCTGAATGTGGGTATCGATGGAGGACGGACGAGCAAATCGACGGTCCTGTGCGAGTTGACAAACGAACAAAAGCAAAATAAATTCTATTAGTAGAAATATCGGCCTTCTCGACCCCTTGACGACGTAGTCCCACCTCCGTTCTTAAACGCGAGGGCGGGACGTGACACCGATTCCAACGAAGGAACCGACTGAGGTTTTCTCTGGCGACACGGTTGCGTGGCGTCGCGAGGACCTGAGTGCGGACTATCCAGCAACCAGCTGGGCGCTCAAGTACTATTTCCGCGGACCCTCCCAGCCCACCACGATTCAGGCCTCTGCTGACGGCGCCAAATTCGCGATTACGATCACGGCCGCCACCACGGCAACGTGGAACGAGGGGACCTACTGGTGGGCTGCCGTGGTCACGAAGGCTGCGGAAGCCTACACCGTGGCCACCGGCACATGCTTCGTCAAGAAGAACTTCGCCACGGCTGACGCCCTTTACGACGGCCGCACTCACGTCAAGCGCACGCTGGACCAGCTGGAAGGCACGATCGAACGCCTGGCGGCTCAGGACCTGGCGTCCTACACGATCGCCCAGCGGGCGGCCGTTCGTCAGCGCCTCGAGGAGCTGGTGAAGCTGCGGGACCTTTACGCTGCGAAATATAAAGCCGAGCAGGACCAGGAGGCTGTGGCCGCCGGCGCAACGAGGTCAAACCAGATCAAGGTGCAGTTCACACGATGAAGATCGTGGACTGGTTCGCGAGGAAGCTCGGATACGTGAAGTCAGGAATGAAGCGCCGCAACTATGCCGCCGCGAACACCGATCGCCTGGTGTTCAACTGGCCGACTGTGAACACGTCGGCGGATGCGGAGCTGCGCGGGTCCCTGACGGAGCTGCGCGCCAGGTCGCGCCAGCTCGCCCGCGATAATGACTACGCCAAGCGGTTCCTGGCGCTCTGCAAGGTCAACATCATCGGCCCCCAGGGCATTCTGGTCCAGAGCAAGGCGACGCTGAAGTCGGATACGGAGCGGTTGGATACCAAGCTGAACAAAGCCATTGAGACCGCCTGGTACAAGTGGGGCAGGCCCGGCATGTGCACGGCGGATGGGATACTCTCGTGGGTGGACGCTCAGGCCCTCTTCGTTCAAACCCTGGCCACCGATGGCGAGGTGCTGATCCAGAAAGTCAAGTCGGTGGACGGTGACTTCATGCTGAAGTTCATCGAGGCTGACCAGATCGACATCCGAAAGAACGAAGCCCTGAGTAACGGCAACGAGATCCGCATGGGAGTCGAAGTCAACGGTGATGGGAAGCCTGTCGCCTACTGGCTGCATCCGACGCACCCGGGCGATGCTCAGATCTGGAGCGTGTCGTCCAGCCAGAGCGTCCGGTTCCCGGCCGATAGCTTCATCCATGCCTTCGTGAAAGACCGCCCTTCTCAGACCCGCGGCGTGCCGTGGATGCACAGCGCCATGCTGCGCCTCAAGATGCTCGGCGGGTACGAAGAGGCGGAGCTGGTGGCCGCCAGGGTGTGCGCGAGCAAGATGGGATTCTTCGAGACGCCCACGGGTGACGAGTTCGTCGGCGAGGCTGTAGAGGCTGGCACCGGTGCCAAGATCACGACGTCGGAACCTGGTACATTCGGCGAGCTACCCGTTGGCCAGAAGTTTACGTCATGGGATCCCACGCACCCCGCCGGCAACTTTGATCCGTTCACGAAAGCGATCCTGCGCGGTGTGGCTTCGGGCGTGAACGTCTCCTATCATTCGCTGACCGGTGATCTCACGGACGTGAACTACTCGTCCATCCGTTCTGGCACGCTCGAACAGCGCGACAACTGGCGGATCCTTCAGCGATTCGTGATTGATCACTTCTGCCAGCCCGTGTTCGAAGAATGGCTCTTCCGCTTCCTCATGCTCAGCGGCTTGGGTGTGTCCGAGTTCGATCGCATGAGTGATCCCGACTGGAATGTGCGCGGGTGGGAGTGGGTGGATCCGCTGAAAGATATCAACGCCTCGGTCGTGGCCATCGAGAATGGCCTGTCCACGCGAACGCTTGAGCTTGCAAAGCAGGGGCTCGACTTCGAAGAGATATTGGATCAACTCGCCTTTGAGAAAGACCTCGCCGCTGAAAAGGGCATCGTCTTCCCGGGCGTAACCACGGACCAGGGAAATGGAAATCAGGACAATCAAGTCTCAAGTGCTGCTGCGTGAAGCGCAGATCGAAGTAGTCGAGAGGTCGGCAGGAAAGAACGGAGAGGAATTCCGGGACGTGACGCTGTCACTGTCCTCGGAGCTCCCGGTGGACCAGTGGTTCGGGCGTGAGATCCTGGTCCATGATAGTGGCGCCGTGCGCCTGAATCGCATGAACAACGGCGCGCCGCTTCTGCTGAACCACAATTCCGACAGTCAGATCGGCGCGTTCAAGCGCGGCACGGTGAAAATTGGCGAGGACAAGAAGCTGCGGGGAACTGCACGGTTTAGCCGGAGCGATCACGCACAGGAAATCGCCAACGATGTGGATGACGACATCCGCACTTCCACCTCAGTGGGCTATCGCGTTTACGCGATGGAGCGGGCCCGCGATCTCGAAGAGCTGGACGCGAAGGGGCAACCCTTGACGCCGGTGTATCGGGTCACGGACTGGGAACCGGTCGAAGCCTCGATCGTCCCCGTGCCTGCGGATCCCACGGTCGGGAAGGGCCGGATGATGGAAACCGAAAACGACATAACTGTCACCGATCCTCTGGATCCGGGTGACCCAACCGAAGGAACAAGATCAATGGAACCGACACCCATCACACCCCCGGCTGCCCCCGCGGTTGACCTCAAGGTCATTCGCGCCGAAGCGGCCGAGAGCGAGCGCAGTCGCATCGCCGACATCGACGCGATCGCGAAGAAGTTCAACCTGAAGGAAGAGTTCGTCCGGAAGCATAAGGACGCCAGCACCCCTTCCGATCAGTTCGCACGGCTGGTCATCAACGAGTGGTCCCCGGAGATGATCAAGACCGTGGACATGCGGACGGGAATGACCCCGGCCGACGCGAAAAGATTCAGCATCGCCAGGGGCGTGAAGGCGATCATGCTGGGCGACTGGTCCGAGGCAGGCTTCGAGAAGGAAGTCTGCGCCGAGAGCCGGAAGCGCCAGGTCCAGGCCACCGGCATGGATCGCGGCCCGAAGAGCTTCACGGTGCCATGGGAAGTCACCATGGAAAAGGCAAAGGGCGGCGGCTCCAGACAGGGGCAGCGCGACCTGTTGGCGCAGTCGGGTGAGGGCCCCGAGACGATCGAGACCTCCCTGCGGGCGAACGAGTTCATCGAGCTCCTGCGTCCCGTATCGGTGCTGATTCAGGCCGGTGCGCGAGTGCTCACCGGACTGGTCGGGAACGTCAACTTCCCGCGCCTGACCGCAGGTGGCACGGCGGCATGGGTGGCTGAAGGCTCCGCGCCCTCCGAGACGACCCCGGCCTTGGACGTGCTCTCTCTCGTCCCTCGGACGGTGATCGGGTACACGGACATCAGCCGCCAGCTGATCCTCCAGTCAACCCCGGCAGCGGAAGGCATCGTGCGCGACGACCTGACCATGAACATCGGGACTCAGCTCGACATCGCAGGACTTCGCGGCGCAGGCGCACCGGCACCCACGGGCATCTCTGCCACGTCGGGCATCGGTGGTGTGGCCTTCGGCACGAACGGCGCCGCTCCCACCAATCCGTTGATGGTGGAGTTTCTGACCGACGTCGCGAATGCCAACGCCCTCAAGGGTGCACTGGCGTTCGTGATGAACCCCAACACCATGGGCAAGCTCATGACCACGGAACGCGCCACGAACACTGGCATGTTCATGTGGAACGACAACGCCATCGCCCGGCCGGTCTATGGCTACCCGGCATTCGTGACCACGAACCTGAGAAGCACCCTGGTCAAGGGATCGTCGGGATCGGTCTGTTCCGAGATGATCTTCGGCAACTTCAGCGAGCTCTTCATGGCTTTCTGGGGCGGCCTGGACATCCTGGTGGATCCGTACACGGCGTCGACCACGGGCACGGTTCGCATCGTGGCCGCGCAGAGCGCCGACATCGGGCTCCGGCATCCGCTGTCGTTCAGCTATGCCGCGGACATTCTCACCACGTAAGCCGCGGTGCTGAAAACTACCAACTCGGGAGGGGCGCTCAGTGGGAGCGTCCCTCTCGATTCTGAAAGAGGAGACCGAGTCATGGGTGAAGAAGTTCAGATCCTGATAACCTCCGGTGTTGGGATCCAGGGCACGATCTATGTCCCGGGCGACATCGTATCCGTCACGCCGGGCGAAGCGATTACGATCAAGGCGAGCGGCAGGGCAACGGATGTGCCGGCGGATCAGGACCCGGTGCCCGTGGGCGGCAAGAAGCTCCCACCGAGGACTGGCATCAAGAAGCCCGCCCTGGATGAGTGATGGTCAATAGTGCAGACATCGACTCGTCGATGTTCGACTTCGCCGTCACGGCGATTTACGACAACCTGCTCCGCCGGACTCGGATCGAGGCGGTGTTCAACAACGAGCACTTCACGGCGGATCTGCCGGAGTCCGAAGTCGGGACGCGGGAACCCCATTGCTATGTCAGATCGGCCGACGTGGTCGGAGTCAAGAAGGGGCACCTTGTGACCTTCGAGATCGATGGGGACGATGTGGACTACAAGATCACCGGAGTGCAGCCGGATGGCGAAGGCGTCACCAGACTGCTGCTCAGTAAGGACTGACAAATGGACCTAGATCTATCAACGCTGCTTTCCAAGTATGGGCTCTCGATGACCGAGATCCTGGCTGTAGCGGCCCTGGTCACGTTCAGCACGGCGCTGATGAAGAAGCACCTGGGCTGGCAAGGGAAGATGGCCTTCGTGGGCGCGGTGATCTCGACGATCATCTGGACGGCCATGACATACTTGCCCGTTCCGAAACCGGTTGCGGCGGGAGTCTTCGTGTTGATCGTCTCGACGGGGGGCTGGCAGACGCTGAAGGATGCCCTCGGCAAGATCGGTGAGGACAACCTCAAGCCTGCGGGGTCGTTCAACCGCGGCCCGGACAAGATCGACGGAACCTAACATGGACGGGTGCCTGGCCTACCAATCCCCGGAATGCTGCCACCGGTGTGGCCAGCACCCGTTCGCCAAGGATGGACTCGGCCCATGGAGGGGCCACTTGATGAAAAAACTTTTGACGGTTCTCGCAGTAACGGCAGCCCTGGCGCTGCCGCTGAAGGCTCAGGCAGGCTCGATGCTGGATGGCGGGGCCTTTGGGATGATCTCCTTCGCCGGCAACGTCACCATCAACCCGAGCTTCGGATACTACCCGGCCGTCAAGGCTGAGTTCGGATTCGGGCGGTTCATGATCGAGGGCTCGGTCGGCGGAGTGTTCGCCGGCGAAGCGCCAGACCAGGTGATCGGAGTCGGCGGTGCCGGCCAGCTGCTCGGATTCTCACTCCCCTGGGACAAGCAGAAAGACGGGATGTGCTTTCTGTATCTCATGGGCGGGATCAGTTCGGCGCAGGGCACATATGCCCTGATCGTGGACGGGACCACCTACAAGATCGGGCCGAAGCTTTACTTCGACTTTGACGCCAAGTCTGAGCATCCGAATAAAGTCTCGCTGTATCTCGCCATGCCGTTCATGACGGCTAAGGTGCCGACCGGTGAGACGGTCTCGCTCCAGAACATCACCTATCTGGCCGTCGAAGGCGGCATTAGCATCGGGCTATGACCTGCTCGCTGATCGTGGCGTTCACCGCCGGCGTGATCGCCGGTGTCGTGTTGTGCCATTATCGGCGCCCTGGTGCGGCGGCAGGATTCAAGTCAAACGTAACGATCGAACCGAAGGGAAAACCATGATCTCAATAGTCATGACCAACGACGAAAAGGCGATCTTGACGATCGCTCCCATCACCAGCACGGGTAAGCCTGCGAGCCTGGACGGTGTCCCGACCTGGATTGCGAACGACCCGGACGCGACGCTCGGCCCCATTGTCGCATCTGCCGACGGGCTGGCCTGTGAAGTCCCGTCAAGCGACGGAGTGACCGGTTCCACCGGGACCGTGACCGTGGAAGCTGACGCCGACCTCGGTGCTGGTGTCGTGGTGATTTCCGAAACCTTCGGGTTCACCATCAATCACCCAATGGCTGCGTCGCTTCAGGGCGCCGTCTCTGTGGTGCCGAAGTAAATGGCTCTCGGATTCGGGAGCATCAAGGACATCGCTCGCGCCCTGACGGGCCCGGGCTGGCTGGTCGCTGGCGCCATTGCATTCTTCCTGCTCTGCGCTGGCATCTCACTCATTCGAAGCTGCGGCTGAAAGGAATACCATGCCTGCACTCTATAATCTGAACAAGGTCTTCTGGCACCCCATCGCAAAGCTGACCACTCGCATCACGGCGCTTCCGGTGGGAGAAGACGACAAATACACCCTCAACCTCATCTTCTATGGTGCGGATGCCTCAGTGCTCGCCACGGAGGCCGAAATCACGAAGCTGCTGGTGGGCTCGAATCTGGTGAACAAGCCGTACTCCGAATGGTCTGACCCCGAGTGACCCAAGAGGGCCTGTGGTTACAGAGCTGATCGACATCTTGAAGGTCCTCGTCCTGCCCTTACTGGCGGTGGTCTGGTGGCAGCTCAACGCGAGGCTAAGCCTATATGACGACGCCCACGTGAAGCTGGAGCGGCGGATTGACGGCATCACGTCCAACTGCCAAATGCACCTGATGACGTGGGGCGGAATAGCCGAGCACTTGAAGGCTATCGACGCAAGGCTGGCGCGACTCGAATTTAAGTTCGACGCGGCGCAGGAAAAAAACCGGGAAGGGCTATGAGCCGCCTCCTCGACACCCTCAAGACATACAAGGAGCTCCTGGCGGGGCTCCTGGTCATCGGCGCGATCTCTGCCTGGGTGGCGCATGGGATCGCGGCCGAGGCCGAGAAGAAGGCGGACGCGAATGCCCTGGCCCTTCAGGCCGTGGCCCAGACGCAGGCGATTCTCGCGCAGACTCAGCAGGACCTTGCGAAGCAGCAGGCCCAGCAGACGGGCAAGCTCGACGGGTTCCTGTCCACGCTCGGGCTGGCGCCCGAGCAGCTGGAGGCCGTGAAGTCCCTGCCGCACGATCCCAAGAAGAACGCGAAGGGCGACATCCTCTGCGGTCAGTCCTGGCTATACGCCAGCAAGGGGCTCGACACGATCATCGTCTGGGCGGTCTCTAAGGACTCCTGCAAAGTGAACGGCTGGCTGGTGCATCCGAAGCCGGAGGCGGGCTCATGATCTTCTCCATCCTCGCAGCGGTGACCCTGATCTGGACCGCCCCGGGCGACGACGGCAACGTCGGCACTGCGGCGGTCTACGACGTTAGGTACGCGGCAGACAGCGCCGCAGTGAAGAACTCCTGGTCCACGGCGACTCAACTCACGGGCGAGCCGGCGCCCCGCGTGGCGGGCACGGCAGAGACCTTCACGTTCAATCTGCCCGCCTCGGGCACCTGGTGGTTCGGGATCCGGACCCGTGACGAGGTGGGGAACGAGTCGGCCACGTCGAACATCATTTCGAAGGTGGTGCCGGATACCCTGCCGCCGGCGACCATCACGGATCTGAGGTAGGGTGCGAGTGAGGCGCATTCTGCTCTGGGCTGCCCTAGTCGCCCTGATCTTCACGGCGACGGCCAGTGCAACCAAGAGATACGTTAGCCAGACCAGCGGCAACGATGGCAATGCGGGCACGATCTCGTCTCCCTATCAGACCCTCGGCAAACTCGAAAGTGTGATGGCGAACAACGACACCGGGTACATCACGGGGACATTCAACGAGTCCACTAGCGGCGGCGATCATCTGTACGGTGACTATTATCGGGGCAACCTGTACTTCGATGGCCTGAACGGATGGCTGATCGCGCAGTGGCCCGACTCGACGCGCCCAAGACTCTACGGCAATAAGCCGGGCAGTTGCTCGTGGCCCCCAAGCTGCGGCAACGTGCAGGGCTTCGACGGCACGGGGATCGACGTTTATCAATGCGACAACTGGGAAATCCGCAATCTCGACTTCCGCTTCTGTGCCCGTGGCATTTTCATGGACAACTGCACGACTTGGACGGTGCGCGGGTGCACGTTCGATTCTATTTTCGCAGGCTCATCGCATGTGGTCGGCAACGGCTGCCGGGGAAGTTATTGCAATTTCGGTGCGGTGTTCCCTGGCTACATCGGATCAGGGCATGGCATGACGCTTGGGCGAATTACCAACTGCATATTCGGCGCTGACATTTACGACGCCTGCGGCACCAACGGGCCTTTCAACCACGATACCGATCCGGCGGAATGTTTGTGTGGGTGGGCGGGCCCATGGACATTGAGTTCAGGTGGGCAGAACGGCGGGGCGATCTTCACTTATCGAATGGTTTCCAATCGGATCGACTCGTGCACTTTTCTGTGCGCCTATACCCAGATCTACCTAAAGGGGGAGGCTCACTACAATACCGCCGAGTACAACACGCACATGGGAGCGCGGGGGCACGGGGCGTTTTTCAGTTCGTCGGGCATTCATGACACGGTGCGAAACAACCTGTATGTAGATTGCAACCCTGCGGTTGAGCCGTGGTCGTATGTCGGCTCATCCACCTATTGCGACACCCCATACATTTACAACAACACGTTCTATCTGTGCCCAACCGACATCGAGTTGTCGAACGATGGCAAGATCGTACGGAGTATGGTGGTGTTCAATAATATTTTCGCAAAGTTCACGAACCGGGCGCTGGATCACGGTGGCGATGCCCCCGTCAACGGAAACACCATTGAGCTGTGGGACTACAACGCTTACGACAACACGACCGGAAGCACCAAATTCACGTTCAACAGCACCAACTACACGCTCTCCACGTGGAAATCGTCTTTGGGATGGGAAGGGCACGAGGTCAACGCCAGCCCAGACTTTTTCGTGGACACGACAGCGGCGGGTGGGCGCGACTTCCGTCTGAACCCCGGTGGGGCCAGCTATGCGACCCTCGCGACAGGTGGGCGGGGCGGCAGGTGGCCAAGGTATTTTGGCGCAATCAACCCCGCCTCTCCTGGAACGCCCGCCGTTCTCCCACCCCTCCCTCTCCGAAAGCGCGCCCGCAAATGAGGCGCGCCCTTCTCTTCGTGCTCTGCCTCTACGCTGTGGCTCACGCCCAGGTGGAGGTTCTCAGCCCGACGATGGTCCGCGAGCGGATCCAGAACCCGGACGGGACGGAGACCTTCAAGATTCAGTCGTACTGGAACGATCACTATTATCCGCAATCTGGCGGCTGGAGCCCGGTCAACGTGAACTGGCAAGCGGAGGGTGGCGTCTGGGCAGTGCGCAACGGGCCGAACCAGATCAGCCTCGACTCTACCACTCTCATCTTCCGACTTCAGCGCGGGAATCACATACTCAGGAAGCGCCTCGCGGCGCTCGCCTATTACGATCCCACGCGGGACAGCGTGAGGGTGCTGGCGACATATCAGCCCGGCGCCGTGACCAGGCAGGGGCACAAGGCAACCCGTCAGGACTACTTCCCGGGCGTCGATGTTCAGTACCAGCTCTCCCGCGCAGGCATCAAGGAATTCATCAACCTCTCGGTGGCTGCCCGCGCAGCACTCCCCACGCCGGTCTCTCTCGGGCTCTCGAACACGCAGACGTTCTTAGTCTGGGTGACGGAACTCTGGACGGACAGCCTGAACCTTTCGATCAAAGCCACCGAGGGGCTGATCGACTTCGTGAACGCTAGGGAGACCAACGGCCCGATCGTGTTCAAGGACGCACGGGACAGCACGATCTTCAGCTGGGCGCAGATGCAGGCCTGGGTGCCGGCGCTCGGCGGTGACACGACCATCAACAGCGATCATATCACTTTGCTCTCCAGGTTCGAGCGCCGGCGTGGCAGCAACTACCTCCTGAGCGGTGCGAGGCTCCAGACGCTGGCCGCACTTCCGGCCGGAAGGATCATATTCGATCCCCCTGAAACATTTCTGGTCGCGACGGATCAGTTCATGGAGTCCAAGGCCGCAAACCAGAACGACGACAACCGCGGAAATACGACTTGGCAGCTAGGCTGGATCTCGGCGCCGACGTTCACGGCTGTGGTCGACACTCTTTATCCGACAGGGGACTACGCCAAGGGCACGTGGACTGCCAGTGCGGGCGAGGTGTTCAATACCCTTCTCGACGAAACAACCCCCAACGCGACCGACTACATCTATACGGGCACCATATCGGATACCGCCATCGTAACGATGCAGGACTTGGCCCCGAGCCTGGATGTCAACTTTCACGTATTCGACTCGATGACGGTGGCGGTGTACTTGCGCCAGTTCGCGGGGGACAACGGATACGTCGCACTGATTGCCGATACAAGCGGGGATGGGGTAAATAACTTCTACCAGTTCGACTCGGTGCTGACCACCAGCAGCTTCGCGACCACCGTAAAGAAGCTGTTCGGTGAGCGGGCAATCACGGAGTCCGACTCCCTGAAGCTGGGAGTGGTGACGAAGTGGGACCCATCGACGAACGTAAGGGTCTCATGGCTGGTGGGCATTCCCTACTGGCAGAAGGTCAACGCCGATGGCGATGCTTGCCATGAATTGATCACGCTCCCCGGCGCGCTCCAGCGCGGGAATAGCTGGACTGATGGGATACCTCTCTACCCGGACAGCGGATTCATTAGGGCCTATTTCGATCCGACCTATACGAAGGCGGACAATAATTTCAAGTTCCGCGTATATGGCCTGGTCATGGGCAACGACCCGGACGTAGTCGGGCAAGCCGACTGGATCCACCGCACTCACTCTTCTCGGGTCTTTAAGGCTGAGGGCGCGAAGTGGACCACCACGCTGGCGAACGAGACGGCGACTGCCGCCGACGTGTTCCATACGTTCTTCGTGGATAGCATGGACACCATCTCGGACACTGGCTGGTTCTCCATCCGGATCCCGGATACTGTGCTTTACATGCAGTGGCAGAACGACCTCACGGGAACGAATACCGGCACCGGCGTGGTGATCATGCCAGACCCAAGAGAGAGCGGCACCAGCCGGCGCCAGGCGCACTCGCTCGAAGGCGCCCAGGATCCCTATGTGCAGTTCTTCTGCACGACCAGGACGCCTCGCCTCACCGTGAGCAATATCAGCGCCGGCGACACGATCAAGGGGTTCCAGCGATATGGCTTTGAGATGGCCATGGTGAACGACTCCGCTGACCACGGCAACTTCGACAGCGCGGTCGTACAGTTCAAGTATCCGCCGGACACCGGATGGACACCGCTTTACAACTACATCGGGTCTGACGTCCCCTTCAAGGGCTACCTGGACACGACCTGGACGAACAAGGCCATTGACACGGTCGGCAGAACGAAGCCGAACTGGCAGATCTGGGACTTCGGATCTCCGGCGGCCATTCAGGCGCAGGGGCTCTTCCCGAACCGGCAGGGGCTTTGTAGTCTTTACTTCGCCGCATATACCTCGTGGGGGAATGGCGACTCCGTGAGGGTCCCCGCCTATGTGGACTCGTCATTCTGGACCGCCACTCCCATCGACGACATCGTGCACGTGGACAGCAACGCGGCCACTTACAACTTTGGGGCTTCGGCCCAGTTGCGTCTCGGGAAGCAGCGGAACCTCTTCTTCAGGGCGAAGTCTCTCCCGACGCCAGAGAACGCGGCCTACACCAAGAACGTGAACATCCGGAGACTCCTGCGACTCTACAAGAAGGGCACGTCTGCGGTGCAGCCGATGGTGTTCCGGGCCACTCGACTGGATTCCACCGCCTGGGCGGAAGGAGACAAAGACAGCGCGGTGGCGGCCAGCGGCCAAGTGACCTGGAATGCCTACAAGTCTGCCGTCTCGAACTGGGCGAAGCCCGGGGGAGACTTCAGCACTGGCGTGGCGCACGACACCACCACCATGGGATTCATCGGTGCGTCAGAACAGTACGGGTACATCGACGTGACTGATGATGTCTCGGCCGACAGCGTGAACGCCGGCCTGACCTGGCTCTCCGGCCCCCGGGACATTGCAGACTTTTACCCGGACGACGCCGGACTGGACTATCAAAAACCCGCGGTGATCACGGTTTGGAATACGATCCTGGGCGTGACCAGCGGCGATGCCGCCTTCTGGTCGGACGCGGGCAGTGTGCTGTTGACGAAAGCGGAGTCGGGCGGTTCCGTCGTGAACAAGTCTGTGACGACCTTAGTGTCGCGCCCCAAGATCGTGCTCTTCTGGATCAGTCCTACTTCCACATCAGGCCCGACCAGTTGGTCGAACACGGCAGGAAACTGGCATTCCTTTGCGGCGACGTGCGAGCAGACGAGCTCAGGGCTTCTGTTCGTCTTCTTCCAATCGGAGAACCTGGACGATGGCGACGATGGTTCGACCTTCGGCGGCAACTGGGCCTATTCCAACGTCTCTGCGCCGGGCAATGGCCAGATCTGCCTGCTCGATGACGGATTCGGCGATTCGCTCGACATCAAGCTGACCGGCTACACAGCAAACGGGTTCAACTACTCGATGCGGTTTGAGGCGTTCACGCAAGGCAACTTTGCGACGCTCTCCTATCTGGCCATCGGTGGATCCGACATCACGAACGTCGGCGTGGGCACCGGTGTCCTGACCCGCACGACCACGACCTTCACAAGTACATCCTTCACCATCGCCGCGCCTGCTTTTCAGCCGGACTTCCTGATGACCGTCTGGCAGAATCAAGCTGGTGCCTCGAATATGATCAACACGACGGCGGCCCAGAACCGTGGCTACACCATCGGCGTCGCGGACAATACGAACGACGCATGGTACTGTGGGGCGCACTTCGCCCAACAGGGACCGAGCGCAACCCGTGGCGTCTTCAATCGCGAGTGGGACTATTCCGAATTCACGAGCGTGGACGTGGAGGCCGAGGAGGCAGTGCGCGCCCGGTTCGTTGCCTTCACCAGCACGGGATTTACGTTCAGCGCGGCTCGTGACGCCAGCGTGACCAACGGCGCGGATAACGCCGCCTTCTACTACATCGCGGTCAAGGGCGGCAAGTGGGACGTGGAGTGGGCCAACGGGCAGAATTCGTCCGTAAGCGCGCCGCAGGTTATAGCCACGCCCGACATGACGACCACGCCCACCGGCGTGCTCTTCGCTTCGGCAGGTATGCCGGACACGGTGAAGGAATTTCAGGACAACACCGGCGCGATCGACGGAGCTGCGGACACCATGTGGTGCGGTGCGCAGGTCGGCTTTGGCGCTTACGATGGGACAGACCAGTTCGCGGTCATGCCCTCGGTCGGGTATTACTACAATCTCGCCGGCCAAGTGCCGCGCATGGATATGTGGCACACAACGAACCGCGCCCTGGTGACCTACCACAACCGGCCAGCAACGGCGCCCACCGGCGTCGATGAGGCGATCACGGCCACCAGCTTTGCGGGTGGGGATATCAACTTCACATGGAATTCTCAGCGCGGCGCCCCAGTAGTCGCGAGTGATATCGGGATCCTGGCCATGGGGCCGAATTCGAGCGCGGCCGCCCCGTTCAAGAAGAAGCGGCGCCGCGTCATCAATCTTCTCGGAGATAGAGGGAATGAAAAAGAGACTCCTGCTCTGTTTGTTCTGCCTGGCCTTGAGCCAGACAGCGCAAGCAGCGCCCATCGTTAGCGACCAGGCCGCCAGCGTATTCGATTCGCTCGCCTGTCCTTTCTTCATGCAGGACAGCGCGGGCAATTTCACGCCTATTCTGGCCGTCGGGGACTCTGTCTACTTCTTCATCTTCTCCGCATCAGGCGCAGCGACCTATAAGGATTCGTCCCTCTGGAACGGCGCGAAGATCGTCAAGCAGACCTACCGCGCAGGGACAACTCGCGAGAAGTATGTCTGGAAGCAGATCGTGCCGGGCGTGCTCTCGGTCAGCGACACCTACACCTGGATGATCATCGTCTGCGACAACACGGGCGCAGCCCTGGAGACCGTCACGACCGGCATGTTCCAGCTCAATGCTGGCGCGAGTGGCGGACTGGACACGAAGCTGGCGAACATCGATGCGGCGGTGAGCACACGAAGCACCTACGTCGTGGCGTTGGACAGCGTTACCGTGGATGCCTCGAACTTCGCATCGAGGCTGGGGATCATCGCGGCGGGGAACTTCGTCGCGGGCGCGATCGATGCCAGCGCGATAGCCGCTGACGCGATAGGCGCATCAGAACTTGCCGCATCGGCCATCGGGTCTTCCGAACTCGCGACTGGATCCATCACGACGCTGACGTTCGCCTCCGGCGCCATCGATAACGGGGCGATGAATGTGACTGAGAATCTCAACACGAATGTGGTTTCCATCAGCGCAAGCGCAGCTGCTGCTGACAGTCTTGAGTTCATGTTCACGGGGACGGGCAATGGCCCGACGATGTACCTGGATCAGATGCAGATCCTCGCTGCCACTGGTCACGATACGGCAGTTGTAATAAAGGGCGCAGCCACGGCTGCCGGTATGGGACAGTTCCTCGGCGGTGGTGCTGGCGCTGGTGTCGGCCAGAGAATCGTTGGCGGCGCCACCGGTGGAGACGCAATGCAGCTCGTGGCGCTGGCCGGCAATGGGAACGCTTTAACTCTGACCGGCCAGGGCTCGGGTCTGGATCTCAATGCCACACTAAACCTGAACGACCTGGTTGGGACACTGGACGCAGCGGAGATCGGCACCGGCGCCATCACGGCCGCCAAGTTCGCAGCGGACGCTATCGATGCGGCAGCCATCGCAGCCGATGCGATCGGTGCTTCCGAGGTGGCGGCCAACGCCATCGGATCCGCGGAGCTGGCAGCCGGCGCGATCACGAACGCCAAGTTCGCCGTCGGAGCGATCGATTCCGTGGTCGTGGCGGCAGAGGCCATCGGGTCTTCCGAATTGAACGGACTCGCGGCCAAGGAAATCGCCGACTCGACCGATCGGGTCGAGACAACGGCCCATGGCTCCGGCTCATGGCAATCTGCTGCCAGCTCCCTGGACTCCGGTGTGGTCTCTAGGATCATAGGTAGGAAGGTCTGGGCTATCGCGGCCGGCAGCGGGTCGGACAGCTCCACCATCGCGCAGCGTGAGGCCACAATCCGGGCCATCGTCGACGGCTCGATTGTCGCGGCCGACTTTGCCACGGGAGCCATCTCGTCTTCAGTCTTCGCAGCCGATGCGGATATGTGGAATGTCGCTTATGGCACGGCCTTCACGGCCGGCTCCATGGGCGATTCCATCAATGGCGTGACGAAATGGTCGGGCAGCATCGTGGCCGACTCCACGGCGACGGACCGCCTGATCGTGAAGAAGGGAGTGGTCTCGAATACAACGACGCCTACCACCACGACATTCAGCGCAGCGGCCCTCACTGAGGCAGACAACTACTGGAGCAACGGGAACTCGGTCTTTATGGTCAACGGCGCTGCCGCGGGCCAGGTCTCGAATATCTCGGCCTTCGCCAATACGAACGACCTGGTCACCCACACGGCCACGAGCATCGCGCCGGCGGTGGGCGATTCTTTCTACATCACGGCAATCTCTTCCCAGGCTTCGGGCGGCGGTGGATCCTCGAACTGGTCAAACGCGCAGCGGGATTCCGTTCTCAGGAACATGGAAGATGCGGCGCTCACGGCCACGAAGATCGGGGCTGCGGCCATAACCGCCGCGAAGTTCGCGGCTGGGGCCGTGGATGCCAATGCGATTGCGACCGATGCCATTGGTGCGGCTGAACTGGCAGCTTCGGCGGTGGGATCCTCCGAGCTGGCCACGGGCGCGATCACCAACCTCACCTTCGCAGCTGGAGCCATCGACGCGGCCGCTATTGCCACGGATGCAATCGGGGCTGCTGAGGTCGCGACCGATGCTATCGGAGCATCGGAGTTGGCGGCCAGTGCCATCGGCAGCTCAGAGATTGCAGCTGGCGCCATCACCTCTTCGCAGATCGCAGCTTCGGCTATCGGGTCTTCCCAGCTGGCAGCAGGCACGATCACCGCGGCCAAGTTCGGGGCGGGGGCTATCGATGCGGCGGCAATCGCAGCGGACGCCATCGGGGCTGCCGAGCTCGCGGGCGATGCTGCCAAAGAAGTCGCAGACACGACGGATCGCGTGATCACCACCGCCCATGGCGCAGGGGCCTATGGCGCGGGCGGCGGCTCAAACTGGACAAACGCCCAGAGAGATTCGGTGCTGCGGAACATGGAAGACTTGGCCCTTACCGCGAACAAGATCGCGGCCAACGCCATCACATCGGCGAAAGTTGCCGCTGATGCCATCGGGGCGACTCAGATTGCCGCGAGCGCGATCACCAGCGCCAAGTTCGCAGCCGGTGCAATAGATTCAGCCGCGATCGCAGCCAGCGCCATCGGGGCCTCGGAACTGGCCGCCAGCGCCATCGGAGCGTCAGAGATTGCGAGCGGTGCCATCACGAACGCCACTCTCGCCGCTGGAACAATCTCGGCGGGAACCTTCGCAGCCGGAGCTGTGGATGTTAATGCCATCGGAGCTGGAGCCATAACCGCAACCACTTTTGCGGCGAATGCCATCACGGCCACATCGATCGCGAACGATGCCATCGGAGCCAACGAGATCGCCACGAGCGGGGCCCAGGAACTCACGGACTCGATCAACAACAGAATCCAGACGTGGGGCGCCCGGGAGGATTCACTCTTGGCGACTCTCCAGACCAGTCGCCTCGTGGCGCTCCATCAGGGCGCCTGCCCTTCAGCTTATGATTCCGCGAAGGTCATCATGTACCCCGGGGCCTGGACTCCGAACAAAGACAGCCTGGTGGTCTTCACATACAACGGTGGGGCTGCGACCCGGCGCACCAGTAACGCCTTCAGGTGGAACTACTACATCGTAGGAAGTGATTCTACGGCGGTGGCTGACACCATAGTGTTGAGAAAATGAGCCCGATCAAGAATCGCAACAGCGGCCGTCGCACTGGCGGCGGCTTCGACTCCGACGTCAAGGCCCGATTCCAGCCTGGCATTCGAGCCGGCGTGGTCGTAAGCTCGACCATCTGGTCCGAGGGAAACCACGGCCGGATGTTCGCCAATGGCGTGGGCGCTACGGGATCGGCCTTCAATAACGGCGCCGGCGTGAGGGCCGTGATGCACGCCAACAGCGCCGTGAGCACCTTTTCCTTGGATCCGGAGGCCTGATGGCAGACGCCGTCGAATACATGGGCAGCTTCCACGCGGGCGACACCGCTGTCTGCCAATTCCCGATCGTGGACGGAGACACCGGGATTGCCTTCAAGCCGACCGATCTGTACGTCGAGCTCTTCGACGAGGAGACCGGCTCGACCATCAACGGCCGCGACGGCGTGTCCAACATCATCGCCAGCTACAGCGACGCCAGCCAGAAGGTCATCTTCCAGCTCGCCGTGGCAGACGTCGCCCTGGTGAACACGAAGATCACCAAGATCATCGAGAAGCACCGCCTGGTCTTCCGCTGGACCTGGTCGGCCGGGGCCAAGGTGGGATCCAGAGTCTTCAACTTCGAAGTGAGGGATCGCCGTGCGGCATCTGATACACCATAACGCCTGGCGCCTGAAGCTGAACCGCGAGCAGCTGAACCGCGAACGGCTGCTGGCGGCTCTCTGCATGCAGGAGTCTACCGGCTGGAAGGACCGCCGGCCGAACTACGAGCCCGCCTTCTACCTGGGCGGCAAGTTCGCGAACGCGCCCCTGGTGAACCACTGGCAGACCGGCGTCGAGGATGCCCTACACGAGGCGATCGGCAAGCTGGTGGCCTCATCCTTCGGCCCCTGGCAACTGATGTTCCCGGTGGCCGTGGAGCTGGGCTTCCAGGGGCATCCGTTCGAGCTCGCGGACCCCTACGTCAACATCGAGTACGCCATCCGATACATCAACACCCGGTGCCTGGACAAGGGGCTCAAGGGTCTGGCTGCTGGCGGGGATGAGACTGGTGACGGTGCCGTGACTGAGGACGACCTGGTCCTCCAGATCGCCGACGCCTTCAATTCCGGCACGCACCTCGACCGCTTCAAGCCGGTGGACTACATGAAGCGAGTGCTCGCGCACTACAAGAGCCCGACGCTATTCGAAGATCTGGCCGTTCTCCCCGACTGGTACCCGAGGAGACGCCAGGTGGAAGGGCCGCCCGAAGTCTACGATGAACCAGAGCCGGTGGGCCAGGAGGGGGCTCATGGCTGATACCAAGCGCCAACAGATCGTGGCGGCCCTTCTCACTCGCATGCAGGGGATCCGGACCAATAACACCTACCTCGACAGTGCGGGGAACCCTGTCAGCTACGAGACCGACGCGGGGCTGAATGTCCAAGAATGGCCTGCCGTCGAGGTCTCCGAGGACGACGAGATGCCCGCCATAATAGTCCGCGACGGGGCGGAGCCCCTAGAGAGGGGCGCAAACGCGGCCGATGTCCACTTCTTAAGCGTGGGCATCGAGTGCCTAGCCAAGGGCACAGATGCCCCGACCCAGGTGCGAAAAGTTATGGGCGACGTCTTGAATGCCATCCGGTCGGATCTCACATGGGGCGGCGTCGCCATTGACACAAACCCCATCACTTTCGACATGGGGTCTGTCTCACAGGAGAATCGCAGGCTGGGCGGTGGAGTGGTCTCCATCGTAGTCGAATTCGTCACGCGACACTTCAATCCAATCACCTGAGGACATCATGAAAGCATTGTGCGTTCAGTCGATCGAGCTCCCGCTGGAAGGCGGGGGCTTCAAACAGTTCAGGTCCGGAACGATCTATGACGTCGCCGGGCTGGACACCGAAACCGTGAAAGCCTACTTCGAGAACCCGGTGGTCTCGCCCCCGAAGGGCGTGCAATTCCGGGAAGGGAAGTCGGGCGCAGAAGAGGTGAGGTAACCCATGATCAACAAAAAGGGCTGGGAAGAGCAGCTGGCCTTGAGCCTCTACCTCAAGGAAGCGACCTACAACGCGGGCGTCACGATCAACTCGTCGAACGCTTGCTCCATGGATCAGTTCGAGGCGGACGTGGACTGGGCGGACGTGGTCGCCACGGATAAGGACTCCGTCACTGGCAAGGAACACGGCAACGACCAAGAGATCATCCAGCAGATGGTCAACCTGACGTACTCCGAGAAACGCGCCATGCCGAATTCACTCATCGGTCTGGCCGGGCTGGTGTTCGGCAGCGTGACCACGACCGGCGCCGGCGCCGATAAGACGCACACCATCGTGCCCGCGGCTGTGACCGCAGCCCTGCCATCCATCCAGGCGAACCACAAGAAGGGCGGCGTGCAGTACGGGTACACAGGACTCAAAGGCAACTCCATCGAGATCAAGTGGGAAGAGGGCGGCCCGGTGTCTCTCTCTTGCGAGATGATGGCGTCCGGCACCAGGGCCGTGAATGCAACCGCGTTCCCGGCCGTGATCGACGAGTCCTGGCTGCTCTCGAAGAACTGCAAAGTGTTCATGGAGAACGGCGCGTCCATTTCGATCGACGCCTCGCCCACCCAGGACACCGAGTCGATCTCAAGCGGCTCGCCGGTGGATCTGCGCACGCGCATGAAGTCGGCGACGTACAAGTTCAGCAACAACCTCGAAGGCCAGCCTGGTTTCGGGGGCCTGGGCGTCTACCAGGACATCGACCACGGTCGGCGAGCTGCGGAACTTTCCTTCCAGCTGCGATTCGTGGACGCGACCGAGCTGAACTACTTCATCAACCAGAATCCCATGGCCATTGAGTTCGACCTGGTCGGCGCAGTGATCCCGTCGGGATCTCTGAAGTTCGGCTTCCAGCTCATCGTGCCACGGTTCAAACTGAAGAAGGCGCCGAAGGCTGAGGGCGGCCCGGACGACTCGCTCATCCTGACCATGGACGCAGAAGTCTTCGACGACGGCACCAACCCGGTGACCAAGATCATCGGCTATAACGCAAAAACGGCCTACCTAGCATAGGCACAACGACTTCTAACGACAACCGAAAGGGACGAATTCGCATGGACCTCGGCAGCGAAATCAAAGTCAGAGTGGGCGACGACGGACTGGTCTTCTTCAAAGAGCCCAGCATCCAGGAGTCCAATTCATACAACCGGGAGAAGTTTCCCGTCGCCCGACGTGGCAAGATGCAGAACAACACCGCGTCCGCCCACGTTAAGTATTTCGATCAATGGGTGATCCGGATCGAGAACATCAGCAAGGGCGGGGTTCCGCTCACCCTTGGCAACCTCGACCTATTCCCGGCGCGCCTGAAATCAGACATCATGTTCAAGGCTTTCGACAATCGGGACGATGTGGAGCTGGCCGATGCGGACGAGAAGGTCGAAGTCGCCGAGGAACTGGCGGGAAACTCGTAAAGGGTCTCCGCCTACTCCATGAGCGGGCGAAAGACCCAGGCTGTGAATTCGAATGCGCCGCAGAGAGAGACCATCCGAACGACCCGGAATTCGCCGCGCAGGCCTGTCTGGCCGCGCATTGTCCGTGGTCCCGCGAGCCGGTCTACCCGGAGCTGCTTCAGAAGCTCCTGCACTATCTCACTCTTCTGGACATCGGCTGCCCGGTGGAAAGGGACGAGCTGCTCGATGAGGAGTGGATCATGATCGGGCTGCTCAAGGAAGAGCGAGCGAAGATCGCCAGGGAAGAGGCCAAGGGTAATGGCTGACGTCGACCGCAAGGTCCAGATACATCTCGCCGCGACAGACGAGACGCGCCAGGCGGTGGAGCAGGCCAAGCGGGGGCTGAAGGGCTACGGCGACGAGTCGTCGCGGATAGCTTCCCAGATGCGCGGCCAGTGGCAAACGATCAAAGGCAACTGGCTGGCGCTGACAGGGGCGGTCACCGCATCGATCATCGCTCTGAGGAAGGCTTGGGACTTCGCGGAATTTGCGGCCAAGTTCGAAGAGCAAAAAGAAGCGGTTGGCGCGCTCGCTGCACAGTGGGGCGTGGGTGCGGATGAGATGCTTGCCTCCATTCAGAAGGCTGCCCGCGGACTCATTTCTCTCTCTGAGGCTACCGACCTGGCAGCGAGAGCTTTCTCTCTAGGGTTCAGTCCAGACCAGATCACCGACATGACCTCCGCCGCGGAACGGTTCGCCGATGTGTGGGGTGGAGACGTCGTCGATGCAACAGAGAGCCTGGCCCAGGCGATCGCGACACAGCAGGTGCGCAGCCTGAAACAGATCGGCGTTATGATCGACGTCGAGCAGGTGATGAAGGACTTCGCGGCCACACTCGGGGTGTCGAGGGATCGCCTCACAGAGGCGGGTGAGCGGGCGGCCATGTATGCGGAGGTCATGAAAAAGGTCAAGGCCCAGGTTGAAGCACTCGGGCCAGCGACCGACTCGAACATGGACAAGATGGACCGGATGTCCAAGCAGTGGGATGATATCAAGCTGGCGGTCGGCGGTGCGCTTATCCATGTCGGGCACTATTTGCTGACCGTGCTCGATGCCTTCCTGACGCAGTGGTATTTCATGAAGCTGGCCTTCTTCAAAGGAATGAACGAGATCGACGAGTTCCTGGCGCGGTTCGGGGTCACCACGGGGATGCACTTCAAAGAGAACATGGTTGCGGCCGAGGCATCGATGCAGGCCTCATGGGCTTCCATGAAGCAGAACTGGGCGGACCTCTGGACAGCCAACGAGAAGAAGGCCGAGGTCGTTCTCACCAACGTCAAGCACGTGCAGGAGGCGCTCTTTAAGCCGGCAGTCCCGGTCGCCGCGATCCCATTGCCCATGCCAGACGCCACCGAGCAGGAACAGGCCCTCTCCGAGATAGAGCAGTGGGCTGCGGCGAAGTACGACATCGTCCTGCGCTGGACAGAGAAAGAGAAGCTGCTCTATAACGGGATGACTGAGGCGGAATTCCAGAACTGGGAAGAGAAGAAGCAGATCCAGTCGAGCGCGCTCGGCGACATGGCCTCCGTATTCCAGACCTTCGCCAATATCCAAGGCGAGCACCAGGGCGCAGCGTTCGCTCTCTTTAAGGCCTTCGCCGTCGCCCAGGCCGTGATCGACACGCAGGTGGCGGCGATGCGGGCCCTGGCCATCTATGGCCCGACGCCTCAAGGGTTCATCCTCGCAGCGGTCGCCGTGGCCGTCGGCTTAGCCCGCGTGGCCGCAATTCTTTCCACTCAGCCGCGGGGATCTACGGCAGTCGTATCGTCCGTCGGTCCGGGGTCCAGCGGCGTCAATCAGCCGTCGAGCCAGCAGCCACAACAATCGTCCGGTCCCACCATCGTCAATGTCACGGTGTTGGGAAGTATGGTTAGTCAGGACGGGTTGGCGCGCTCACTCGTCGCACCTCTTCAAAAAGCTATGGCTGACGGAGTCCGATGAGCAACCCAGTCATTCACTACAAGAACATCTTCACGGCCGCGCAGATCACGGCCGACCAGGAAGCCGCTGGCTATCCCGATGATCGCCTGGTGGACCTGCGACCGTACATGCGCTGGAAGGGAACGAGCTCGGCGAACCAGAACATCACGTTCAACATCGGGTTCTCGAAGTCGGCCGACGCTATCGGGATCTGCGGTCACAACTTGGGCACCGCCGGCGCGACCGTGCTCGTGCAGTATTGGACTGGTGCGGCATGGAGTTCTGCTTCAGGGCCGGTCTTGGCCACCAACGACAAGCCGATCCTCATGCTCTTCACGACTCAGGCCGGGACACAGTGGCGCGTTGCCCTGACCGGCATGACCGCCACGCCCGAGATCGGCGTCATCATGCTGGGCGATCTCCTGACCATGGAGAAGCCAATCCACGGAACGTGGGATCCAGACAGCCAGACGACTCAGGCCGAGGGGCACCTCTCGAAGACCGGCGAGCTGCTCCAGGCCACGGTGCGGTTCCACGAGTACAATCTCTCCGCCGAGTTCGCCCGCCTCTCGAAGGCCTGGGCGGACACCAACCTGATCCCATTCTGGGAAAACCACGGCCGCCAGCTCAAGCCTTTCTTCTTCAGCCGCGATCCCACCAGCTTTCCCGAGGATCTGCGGTTCGTGAGGGTGACCGACGCCCCCCAGCTCACGCTCCCGTATGACCCGATCCGGCGGACCTGGCAGCTGTCCATGCGCGGGGTTCTGAACTGATATGGCCTTCGCTGACAGCCAGGCGGCTCTCTCCCATACACCGATCGTCCTGGTCAAGATGACCCTGGACCTCTGCGATCGGATCTTCGGGACGTCGCCCTGCCTGGCCACCGGAACCAAGTGCTACAACACCCGGCAGACCTGTAAGTACACGACGGCCTTCCTGAACACGGCGGGGAAGGTCTACAAGTTCACCAGCGCCGACGCCCCGGCGCCCTTCCACGCCGGCGAGCGTCCCTACGTTCTGGGCGTCTCGAACCTGCCCACAGAAATCAACGACGAGCGCACTGTGGCCGGCAGGGTGACGATCGAGTTCGCGGACGAGCCAGACGACGACGTCCTGATCGATCCCTACCTGAGCAGCCGCAGCAGCGTCCAGGGCACATTCTGGAAGAAGCTCCTGGCGCGGAACCCAAACTTCAAAGGCCGCCTGGTCGAAATCTGGGAAGGGTATGCGGGGCTGGCTGAGGTCGATTACGTTCAGCGGTTCAAAGGCAAGATCCAGGACATCAGCCTGGGCAAGGGCACGGTCTCCATGGAGATCGGGGACTCGATCGTGGACCTGTCCGCAAAGTTCATCCCCGCGAAGGTGGACATCAAGCTCCGCCTGGCCGCGACCATCAGCCAGGACTTCCTGGATCTGGACAGCGTGGCGGCCATCCCTCCCGCTCCGAACTGGGTCTGCGTCGACAAGGAGATCATCGGCTACACCGCCATCAATACCGCCGGGACCCAGCTGACAGGATGTATCAGGGGGCAGGGTGGGACCGTAGCCGCCACCCACTCCGCCGGCGGCAAGGTCGGCCTGGTGCGCTATTTCGCCCCGGGTCGGGCGACCGACCAGATCGGCTATATCCTGGGACTGGATCTCCATTTGTTCCCACTCTCGGATTTCTCCATCGGGCTCTTCACTCTCTGGGACCAGCCGGACCTTCATCTGCCGAACACCGAGGCCTGGATCACGAAGCCCACGAAGGCCTCGGATCTGATCTTCGAGCTGCTCGAACTGGCAGATGCTTACATGTGGGTCGGGGAGGGGCTGAAGCTCACATTCGCCCGGCGCACCGGCAACGCAGGCGGCCGGACCTACTACACCCTGACCGACGCACAGAGCATCATAAGTGGATCAACCTCGGCCGAGCTGGACGACACCGCACGGATCACCCGCGTGGTGCTCTACTGGGACAAGAATCCCGTGGCCACCGAGGATGAAGACGTCGCTGAATACTCCCGGCTCGACATCGCCGTGGACCTCGACCTCGAGGGCGCCTCCTGGTACAACGAGCAGAAGCCGCGCACCATCTTCAGCCGGTGGATCCGTTCAACGGCCCAGACAGACGTTGACGCCTACGCCCTGCTGGTTCGGAATATGTGCCTGAGGATCCTCTCCCGGCAGAAGGCCGCCCGCGAAGTGCTGACACTGGAAGTCACCAAGAAGGACTCGGGGCTCCTGACCGGAGACTTCGCGAAGATCTCGACCGACGAGCTGCTCGACATCAACGGCAACTCGCTTTCGAGCTCGCGGTTCCAGGTCATGAAGAGGGAAGACCTGGGCGATACGGTTCGACTCGTGGTCAAGGGGCTCTCCAAGAAGAAGCTCTGCATCATCGGATCCGGATCCCTGCCAGATTACACGGCCGCGAATGCGGATCAGCGGGAGTACGGCTACATCTCATCGGGCCCGCCGGCCGAGGGGCAGATGAGCAACGCAGACGACGGATATTACATAGCCTGAGGAACCAATGGCCTTCTCTTCCATTTCGAATTCAGAGATCGCGATCGACAAACCCGTCGATCAGCCCCTGATGCAGCAGATCAAAGACAACTTCGATTACTTCAACGGGCTGCTCGGATCGTTCAACACCGTCGACGTGCTCAACGGTAGCTTCGAGATCGACGCGGACGCGGACACCATCCCCGACACCTGGACGCGAAACCTCTACGCCGGCGGCTCGGCGGCGATCATCACGTCCCCGACAGGCGGCCATGGATCCTTCTCGTATCAGTTCACCCAGCCCGCCGGCGCGAGCCAGGGCGGCGGTGACTTGACGTCCGACTACATTCCCATCTACAGAAATCAAGCCATCCCTCTGGGCTTCCAGTGCGCCACTTCAAATAGCACGGTGATCGCGAAGGTGATCATCAAATGCTATGATGCCGCGAAGGCGGCCGCCGGCGCCGATCAAACGATCTTCACCTCCAGCGGCACCGAGTCCCTGGACAAGATGAGGATCGCATGGTTCATTCCGAACACCGGGACGAAGTACATCCGCATCAAGCTGGTGGGCGGGGAAGTCGGGCCGAATACGTCGGCCACCGTGCAGTTCGATAACGTCACGCTCAGGCCGCACCTGCGACGGCTGGAGGTCAATTCAGCGACCATGGCCGAGCAGAACACGGTCAGCGCATCCTACGTCACTGTGGGGGCTGGCATGGCGATCGGCCTAAACCAGAAGATCTACAATTCCCTGCTGGTGATCATGTTTATCGCGGAGATGAAGTCGAGCACGACCACGAACGACATGAACATGAGATTCATCATCAACGCCACGGCCACCTCATCGAACGAAGCGACCATGCGCGGCCAGCAGTACATTACGGCGCCATTCATCATTCGATGGGACCCCGCCGGCGCGGACGCCTTCGCGATCAACATGCAGCTCAAATCCGTGAGCGGCACCGCCTATGGCCAGAAGCTCTTCGGCCCGATCGCGATCTTCATGGAAGACAAGAATGGCTAACCGACCACTGGTCGCTTCCGCGTGTCGCTCGGCTACCAGGCCACACGGGGACGCAGGCGGGCCGGCTCCGAGGGCTGGCCCGCTTGTCGTTTTAGCCCTTACCCCAAGAGACCAGCACCCCATTTTCAAAGTGTAGGTAGATCGCATCGAACGAGAGATTCCGGTACTCCAGGTGGGCGCGGCGCGCCCTGCTCATGACGAACCTGGAGACGTTCACGGCGGAGGACGTGCGCGTCTTTGGCGGCAATCAGGGGGGTAAGGCGAGTTTCGCCCGCTTCCCCATCGCGGACATCCTCGAAGTGCGGCGGGTGACGGAGAAGGCGGCCTAGAATAGTGATTCCTGCTGCTTCGCATTTGTTAGATTGCGACAAGCCTGCTCAAAATACGACCCTTTGAGTTCTGCCCCCACGAACCTCCTGCCTAGTTCAATAGCAACGTATCCCTCTGATCCGATACCAGCAAACGGACTGAGCACTAGATCGCCTGGGTTGCTCCACAGCTTCGTGCAACGCCGAATCACCTCGAGCTGTAACGGGCAAATGTGCCTCTCATCTTTGTCGGTGCGGGCACTCCTGAATTGCAGCGTATCGGATGGGTTGATGTCAGTCCAGATCGGGCTTGCCACTTCCTGCCATTGGCTCACAGGGTAGTTTTCATTTGTATGAGTCACCCGTTCCGGGTTTTCTCCAGGCTTACGAAACGCGCAAACATAATCGGGGATGCCCATCCGACTCATGCAGGAGTCCTTTTTCAGTTGTTTGTGCAACAGCCCAAGAGCCTTTGTCCGCTGCATGGCCGTCACGGGATCCTTCCAAATGCAGACCTCTGAATGGTAAATGAATCCCTTGGACTCGAACAGTTTGATGATCTCTCCGCGAAAGTCCCTGAGCCCAATGTACCCATTGAACGCCTTGGATGTGGGCAAGTTCATGCAGTGGACGGCCACTATCCGGCCGCGTTTCAGGACTCGGAATAGGTGATCGGCAAGAAACCCGAAATGCTCTATGAATTGCCCGTCTTGGCGTGAATTGCCCATGTCCCGGTCGCTGGCGGAGTAGGTGTAGAGTGATGCGAATGGTGGAGAGAATACCGAGAAGTCAATCGAGTCGTCGGGCATGGCGGCAACCGCCTCCACGCAGTCCCCTAGATGCATGGTCCATCCGTCGCCCGTTTCCGTGCGCTCCATATACTCAGTCCTTGTCCTTTCCTGCCCCTTGATTTGGGCCTTCATGAGTTCGGCGCTGTGAGCGATCACGCCCTTAAGCATCCTCTGGGCATCGGCCTCTTTGCGCATGACGTTCTTGAGTACGGCACCCTCTGCCTCTGATATGATGATGTAGCTGTTGACTTCCTTTGTCTGCCCAAATCGCCAGCAACGGCGCGATGCCTGGTAGTATTGCTCCCACGAATCCGATAGCCCCACAAAGGCCATGTGTGCACAGTGCTGCCAATTCATGCCAAATCCGGCAATCGAGGGCTTCGTGACCATGACCTTGATTGATCCATCCGAGAAGCCGCGCATCGCAGACTCCTTGTGTTCCAGTGAATCGCTGCCCTTCACCTGAACCGCACCAACAATGGCATCGGTCAGGGCGTCGCTTTCGGTATTGAGATTGCACCACACTAGCCACGGTTCGCCGTTGCGGGCGTTCACCAGGTCGGCACACGCCTTGACCCTATCATCTAAACTGGCACGGCGTGCGGCGAGCCGGTCCGATAGTCCCTGGGCCTCGATGGGGAATAGCATCCCTTCGGGCGCTCGCGCCTCCGTGCGGATTTCGTGCCGGTGCATTGGCGGCAGATTGAACCCGTCGTCATCATATCCCAGGTCGGAGGGCTTTTGCAATATCACGGCCCATGATGCGAGCCATCTCCAGAAATCTTCCTCTGCGTGCCCCTTGAGGCGCCATTTCTGGGTCTCGCCTCCGTCGTGGACAAAGAACGTCGCCAGCATTTCCGAGCGGGTCAGAGTGCCCAAAAACTCGCAGTGATTGCCCAATTCCATGAAGTCGTTCGGGGCAGGGGTGGCGGTACAGGCAAGACGGAACGGGGTCTGGGCAAAGGCTTCGATAATCTGGTTGCGGGTCTTGCCGTCGTAGGCCTTCAGGATGCTCGACTCGTCCAGCACGATACCTGTGAACAGTGCAGGGTTGAAATGTTCAAGCATTTCGTAATTGGTGACAAGGATCCTTGCCGCCGGATCGTCATGCCTGGAGTGGCGGCACTCAATCCCGAACTTCTGCCCTTCCCTGACCGTCTGTTCGGCCACGGCAAGAGGGGTCAGAATCAGGACCCTGCCGGGGACGTGACGGGCCCATTCGAGCTGCATAAACGTCTTGCCGAGCCCACAGTCTGCGAAAATGGCCGCCCGGCCGCGCCTGAGCCCCCAGGCGACGATATCCCGCTGCCAGTCGAACAGGGATGAGCTTAAAGCGGGGACCGTCGCTAGGCCCGCTGGCGGGTCTATAATGCGCTTTCGTTCCAAGAACTCGGAATACTCCACTTACGCCTCCGTTCGTTTCGTGAACCACCGCCGGACAAGGTATCCACGGCCGATGGAAATGCCTGTAAACCACAAGCCAATCAATAGGTTAGACCTAATCGGCACATGGATGCCAAAGAGCGGGAAAACCGCCAACTGGCTCGCCAGTGCCACCACGTAACCTATTGCAGTACCTACGATTGCCTCAAAAACGCTATGCCGTTTTGTCTGCATCTCTCCCCTTACAACCATGATCGGCAAGCAATATAGTTTGCTGTATCGAATCCGCAAGCACTATTTCAAAAAAGGGCTTGACATAGACCAAGAAGGGACTATTTTGACCGACATGGAAAATATGACCAACGAAACGACCGACCCGATCCGGCAACTAAAGGCCGTGCTCCAGCGCTATTCGATCACCCAGGAGGCGATCGCGTCAGAGATCGGGATCGCGGACGGCACCCTCTCCCGCATACTGAATGGCCACCAGGAGCCGCTGAAGGTCGTTTTGAACGCCATCTCTCGGTGGCTTTCCGATAATTCGGAGCACTACCCTGTATGACCGCCGCCCTCCTCTTTCTTGGCTGGCTCGGCCTGGGGTGTGGTTTCTGCTGGCTGTGGGACGTTTCAAAGGTGCCCGGCGAGCGTGTGCGCATGGTCTCCCACGTTCGGTATGAACTGAACTGGCACTACATGGTGTCGGGGCTCGATCCTATGAAATGGAACCGCCGTGGGTAAGTTGACCGGCCTTTCAGGCGAGCGCGCCGACCTGACGGCGCACCTGCCCCTCTTCGGGGGCGAGCCTGAACCGAAACCCGAACCCGTTGACCCCGACGTGCGGCTCGCGTGGGCTCGGCGGGCGCTCCTGCTCTCCAACCTCGATTCATTCACCGCTGAAACCGTCAGAGAATTCACCGAGCAGATGCGGCCCGAACTCATCGGCGCTGGACTGTGGCTCGGCTTCACGTTTCGGCACCCGTGGTTTGCAGTCGTGGGCCACGAGCACGCCCGACGAGAAGAGGCCAAGGATCGCTACATCATCCGTTACACGCTCACCGCTGAAGGCCGCGAGGCCCGGCGCAACCTTACCTCGGAGGCATCAAATGGAAACAACTGATCTGGCTATTGTCCACGAAGGTGGTGGCGCCATGGAGTCATGGGAGGGCGCGGCCGCTCGCGGTGTGGCCCGCAGGCAGAACCGCGAGGGCATCGTCAAGCAGGTGCTGATCAAGGATCAGGACTATGGGGTCATTCCCGGCACGAAGAAGCCGATCCTGTTCAAGTCTGGCGCCGAGAAGATCAACGACAGCCTGAACCTCTATCCGACGTTCGAGCGGGTCCAGGTGGTGGAGGACTGGGACCGCCCGCTCTTTCACTACGCCTATCGCTGCACCCTTCGCCACCGCGGGACCGAGATCCCGATCGCCACCGGTATCGGCTCATGCAACAGCATGGAGGAAAAGTACCGCTACCGGAACAGCGAGAGGATCTGCCCGAAGTGCGGGAAGCCCGCGATCATCAAGGGCAAGGAAGAGTACGGCGGTGGCTGGCTCTGTTGGCCGAACAAGGGCGGGTGCCGCACGAAGTTCGACGACGGCGACGCCTCGATCGAAGGCCAGCAGATCGGCAAGGTGCTGAACGAGGAGATATTCTCGATCGTCAACACGATCGACAAAATGGCCCAGGTCCGCGCACTCAAGGGTGCCACTCGGAACC
>Ga0315288_10001270_pt1 | contig 32596 bp, 31 predicted proteins | sample YL17G11_20_MG_FD_203454 | JGI IMG/M metagenome (GOLD analysis project Ga0315288, IMG submission 203454) | Sediment microbial communities from Yellowstone Lake, YNP, Wyoming, USA - YL17G11_20 | ecosystem: Environmental > Aquatic > Freshwater > Lake > Sediment | place: USA: Wyoming | collected...
GGTGATTTTTAACATCTTTTTCGAAGAACGAATATACTGTAACATTACTCGATATTCAGGAAGCTGTTCTTTTCCTTTTACCCAATTATCAATCTTGTCTACAATAAAGTTTTCAATTCCAAAATTATCATTCAAATACAGGTTTGAATATATGTTGATTATTGTTGAGTCATAATATTTTCTCAATAAGGCATATGAATCATTTATACGTCCTTTTTTCAAAATATCATTTATTGATCCAAGTGTTCCTTGAATAGAAGAATATACATAAGAGTCAATATTGCAAATAGCTCTGGTTCCTTGAGTAATAAATCGAAATATAGAGAATGAAAGGCTTTTGTAAAAATCAGCATATTCTGATAACTGCGTAAAGACTTGATGTTCTTTATATGAATTATCTATTAACATATTTCAACTTTCGCATAACGGCTTGCATCAGAGTTTGGCTATAGCGACATTATGCTGGATTCAACTTGTTTGGTCTTAGCATTTCTTCAGATCCGTCATAAGTACTGGTTCTCTTAGGCTTGCAATCAATAGGAGCTTTGTTGTCTCCCTCAGGAAATGAACAACAGTTCTCCTGTCTCGCAGTACCTGTAGTTCGCCGTCAAAAGTCGCATGTTCTCCATGCACGATTCTGCTTCGGTAGGCATAGAGTTTGGACCAGAGCTTCACTTCCTGAATCTCACCAAACATCGACCTATGATCCAGACCTCTGACAAATCGTTTTCGAACCAACGGGATTTTGCTGCGTATCTGGTGCATAAGCGAGTCTGCTGATTCGGACAGTTTCGGTGCGTGGGTAAGCAGTGATTCGATCACTGAAAAAAGGCCGATTACTGTGAGTTCAGAATAGCGTGGAATGTCCCACAACTCATTGAATCGCTTGAAAGCTCTGGTCGTATGTTCAAACTCATTCGGGAGTTCCTTAAGGGCAGCATAGGTTTCTGATACCAGTCTCAGATCATCGGCCGATATTGATCGGGCGATTCCCGCGTCAAGGTCGACATCACTAAAAAATGTTTGTAGTGACTGTGAGTGCCATCCGAATCCAGTACCAAATGAGTTAGTTTCGAGAAAGTGAAATCCAAGTCTTATCTCGTTCGCTAGCACGAGACAAGCATGCTGAATGGTTTCAAGTTCGACATTCGTTCCTTCAAAATTCACAACATAGTATCGCCATTCTTCAGGCGAAAGTGCGATGTGTTGGTAGTTAACAATCCCGGGTTTGTCGCCATTCACAGCCTGGATTTCATTCTCGTATGGTGAGATAAAAAATGGCTTTGCGCCAAACATTTGCAGTAGTGACTTGATCTTCTCTATCTGTTGCGATGTTGCTTTGTCGAGCCAATGTTTGGGTGCGAGCTCAACGTGTAAGTCTGATTCGACCTTGATGGCAGAAAGGATGAATGCAAAGCCGTGATTCTTCATTCTTCATTAACCGAATAATGTATATATGGTTTCCGCATAAGATCCCAAGCCTTTCGGCGTAAAGCAAGAAAGCACAAGGTGTGACGTTGCCGCTTTATCAGATGCCAGCCCAGGCTACATTGCTTCTTCCGTCGTCTGCATATGACGTTTTCAGGAAATGGTAGATGTTCGGCAACCTCATTTGTAGCTCTTGCTCATAGAGGTTTTGTCCAAGTATCCTGCCGTCCTTTGTCGTCACTGTGTAGATAAGCCCTTCGTGTCCGGGCATAATGCTAACCACCTCATTCCTGGTTTCAAGGTGTACTATCACTCGCAGTTTGACCTCTGGACTGCCAGTATGCACACGTGCCGACTTGTTGCCGCATCCAGAACCTGTGAGTATGAGCCAGCAGAGTATCGATATTACTGTCTTTTGCATATCGCCACCCCTATCATAAATGCATAACGAAGTATATATGGTTTCAGTATAACATCCCAGGCCTCTCGGCGTAAAGCCAGAAAACACAAACTACGACGTTGACGCTTCAGAGCTATTGTATCCTCATATATTCAATTATAGATACCGTCTGCCTGCTGATCAAGTAAGAAAGGGGGAAAAAGCAAAAAAACAGAATAAAGTACACAGAATACAGAATACAGAATTCGAACATCGATAATCAAGAAACTGTGTTCACCGGTGTTAATCTGTGTCTAATAAAATTAAAAAACTACTTTCAGACACGGATTTACTCAGATTTTTATCTTTTTCTTTAAACCGTGTTCTTCAATGTTAATCGGTGTCTAAACAATTTCTAATATTTTTCATTTTTTCACTTGACGACCAACAGAAAGGTAAGTATGATAATAATATAACTATAAATGTGAATCGTTAATAGTGTAATATAAACCTGTCCTGAGCGCAGTCGAAGGATCGAAAATCAGCAATCGAAAATCTTAAATCCGGAGGTATTCTCATGTCAACTAAAGCACAAATCAACGCAAATCGGCAAAACGCACAGAAATCTACCGGTCCGCAGACGGATGAGGGTAAGGCCGTGGTCTCGCAAAATGCGGTCAAGCACGGCCTATTCGCCGAATCGGTAATACAAGGCGAAAATGAGGCTGATTATGAAGCTTTTCACGACCAATTCCTCGCCGAGCTTTACCCCGTTGGGATGGTCGAATCCATGTTGGCCGAGCGGTTTATCAGCCTGTCCTGGCGGTTAAAGCGTGCCGAACGTGCGCAGAATGAGGCTATCGAAGATATGATAGGTCGTAAAGTTACCAATCTACCGTCAAGGTGCGACCGAGAATATTATTACACAAACCAGGGGATACGGCCGGGCGATCCGAGATTCGACCTGGATGATTTGCCGCTGGGCCGAATCGCTATAAGCGATTGGTCATATTCCAGGGTGCTCGACAGGATGTTGATGTACGAACGACGGATAGAGAGCAGCATGATCAAGATAATGAAAGAGCTTAAAAGGTTCCAGGTAATGCGTCGAATTGAGCTGCAGGACGCTGAGAAGATCGAGCCATCCACATCCCTTCGGGATGAAGATGCCACACGGTCTAATCCCCCATCCCTAAGGGATGAGGCTGCCGCTCCGAAAACAGAAAAACTTGGCGATTTGAAAAAACAAACCCAATTTTCAGTAGTCCAGCTTGGCGCAAAGTCTTATATAAAAAGGGATTATGGCAATATACCTGCCGGCGATTGCGAAGAAAACAAAGCCAATTCAAGACGAGGTGTCGGCAATCTTACAGTATTATCTTAACAATTGCCTACCGAAGGTCAACTGAGCGCCTCGTACAAGCTTCAATGATGCTTGCTAATTTCGGGTGCTGTTCTATAATCGGCGCAAAGTATAACGTCAAGTCGTTTTTGGTTTGGTTGCACAAGTTTTTAGTTAGTAGGGAGTTTGGTGGATATGGAAACTTACTTAAAAGCAGTTAATGGTAAATCAAGAAACCAATTCTTTGCCGGAATGTCGGCCGGTCTGTTGATACTTGCGTTTTGTTTTTCTTGTGCCGTACAAGCAGAAGAATCACAAAGTGAGCTACGGCAGGGCCTGGCGAGTCAATACAAAGGCGATAAGGGGATCGAGAAAGACCCGGATGTGATCTTTGTTGAGAACTTCGAGGAGGATTCCCTGGATGCTGTCAAGGCACGCTGGGAAAGCGTACAGAATATTGAAATTATGTCGCTTTCGCCGGATGTGCCTGCGGCAAGCGCGGGTAAATATTCGCTCTTGATGAGTCACATCGGAGGCAAGGGTACGGGTGGGCATTTGTATCGGCGTCTTTTGCCGGGCTACGAGCAGCTTTACGTTCGTTTTTACGTGAAATTCGCGCAAGACTGCTACCCGATTCATCATTTTGTTCACCTCGGCGGCTACAATCCTCCGACACCCTGGCCCCAGGGCGGGGCGGGGATCCGGCCCGCCGGCGATGAGCGGTTCACCACGGGCATCGAGCCCTACGGCAAAAAATGGAAATGGGATTTCTATTCCTACTGGATGGGGATGAGGTCTTCGCCCGACAATAAATCGTGGGGGCACGATTTTGTCAACGACGACAATCTGAAAGCCGAGCGGGAGCAGTGGATATGCGTTGAGCTGATGATGAAAATGAACGACCCGGTTACAGAAAGCAACGGCGAGCAGGAACTGTGGATCGACGGCAAATCCTGGAAAAAAGACGGGCAGCTGATCAGTCGCGTCGGCAAAGGATTTCCCAAAGGCAAATGGATATGGGACAGTTTTATGCCGGACCCGGAAGGCGAGCCGTTCGAAGGTTTTCAATGGCGCAGCGACGAAAAGCTGAATTTGAACTTCCTGTGGATGCTCTTATATATCACGGACGCCCCGCCGGGCCACGTCAGCAAGGTCTGGTTTGACGATATCGTGGTGGCAAAAAAGTACATCGGGCCGGCAAATCCCCTGGATAATTGATGCCAAAAGGACAGAACTGCCGAAAATACAAATAGTGTGTTGTTTGGCATTCGAGTTCTAAGACGTCGTCCGGTCTTGATAGAGTAAGCGAACGTCTTTTGTAAGGCTTGCTTGCGACTGGCATCGTACGGCCGGAGTATCGACCGTCTTGAGGCGAATGTCTTGAAATATAGTGCCGGATCAAGCCCGAGAGTAGAAGGGGGCCTGAGAAAATGGTTAGAAAAGTGTTTCTTGTGGTGGTTTTAATTGTGATGCTCTTTTCATTGGTGAGCTGTCAGACTGTCCAGGGAATCGGCGCAGATATTAAATGGGTCGGCGAGAAAGGCGAAAAGGCCATCGAGCGATAATATATCTCAGCCTGTTCTGTAGTATTAGTTTTGTGGTGCCTTAGACGGTTCGGCGCGCAGCATCAAGCGAGTTCTTCGACCTGCTTCTTTTTCGTTTTAGTCTTTGCGGGGATGCTTTCTATTCGGAGTTTTTTTTTAGCGATCTTCTTTTTGTGGCCGGTCTGGGGTGATGGCGAGGCCTTGGTGGTTTTGATTTTCTTGACGACGGCGTAACTCTCGACCATTGTCAGCAGGCTTAATAAAAGGCTGAGCGTGCTTTCCGCGCCCTGATTCGTATTAACGCCGTCCGGGGTTAAACCGTCGTTACAGCCTTTTGTTCTGAAGTCATAAAGCGGAACGTGCAGGTCGTTCTGGCCGAGGAACCAATCAAAGGCTTTTCTCTGAAGCGTTAAAAATCTCTCGTTTTGCGTAGCTTCATAAGCGGTCCTTAACATCATGACCGTCCCTGCGGCTTCTATGGGCTGCTGATCGAATGTTGCCTTTTCCCCGCCTCGTTCATACCATCCATTGCAGCCGATGAAGCTGAAGTACGTGCCGTTAAAAGTGTTTTCCAGCAGGAATTCACAGGTTATGTCCGCAACTTCCGTGTACTTTTTGTTATCGAGAGACAGGCCGGCTATATACATAGCGTGCGGCAAAACGGCATTATCGTAAGTCAGAGCATCCTCAAACCACTGCCAATCGGAGTAATGACTCTCTTCGTACTGTCTGATCAGACCGTCTGCGGCCAATTCCAGCTGCCGCTTTATGTCGATTGCGCCGGGGAACTGTTTGAGATAATCACTCATGCCGAGGATCGAATACGCCATTCCCTTTGGAAGCTGCTTCTGGACGAACTCTACCGATATGTCGAAGCAGTCCTTGGCAATTGACAAATATGGCGGTGCCGGCGGTTTTGCCATCACCGTCCCAAACGCCCATAATACCCTGCCGAATGCATCATGTGCAGGTTCGTCTGTACGCCAGGTCCTGTCAAAATCCATAAAGTTTTTGATCGAGCCGTCGCTGCTCTGTGAATGGATGATGAAAGAAAGGTACGTATCGAGAAGCCGGAGTGCCTCGGGATCAGGATACTGGGCGTAATACCGGGTTATCGCAATGACAGCCCTTGCATTATCGTCCGTGCAGTAGCCAAACTCGCGATTTGGTATTGTAAACTTGGCGTGCTGGTAGAGGCCAGTGTCATCGGTCAGCTTATCCAGATGGTTCAACGAAGGCTCGGGCACTTCGATGCTTGATATTGTCTCGGCTGCGGACAGTTTTGTTTTGGCGGAGATTTGCGGAAGCTTGCGTTTTGAGCCGAACAGCTTCCAGTATATCTGGCCGATTTTTGGCCATGTTCTGGATCTGCCGTACTCGTATGCCCGTCTTCGCAGCGAGTAATACAGCGAATCTTTCCGAAGTATTTCCACTATTTCGCGTGCCATTTGCTGAGAGTCACCGAATGGTACCAGCTTGCCCCGGCCGTCGGCCAGCAGCTCCGTCGCCGCCCAATAAGGTGTGGAGACAACCGCTTTGCCGGTGCCGACCGCAAATGACAACGTGCCGCTGGTCAACTGCTTCTCGCTCAAGTACGGCGTGACATAAATATCGGCGGCGCATAAGAAATTATGAAGCTCCTTGTCGTCGACGAACCTGTTGTGGAAGATCACATGTTCCTGCAGATTTAAGTCTTTGACCATTTGCTGGAGGCCGAATCGATACGATTCGCCCTCGTGCTTCAGTACGTTCGGGTGTGTCATGCCAAGGACGATGTAGATTACGGACGGATCGGTTTTGACGATTGTCTGCATCGCCTTGAGCATCACCTCGATACCCTTATTCTTGCTGAGCAGGCCGAATGTCAAAATCGTCCTGTGGTCTTCCAGGCCGAATTTGTGCTTGTAGTAATTGCTGTCGACGAAAGGCAGATCAGGAATGCCGTGCGCGATCAGTTTTATTTTTCCGGTGGGAATGCCGTAGATGCCCCTCAGCATGCCGACGCCTCGTTCGTTCATTGTAATGACTTTGTATGAGGCTTTGCAGAGATCCACCAGCGACTTGAATTGAGCTTCGTCCGGATCATCGATAACCGTATGAAGGGTTGTAATCACGGGGGCCTTTAGTCTGTTGAGCAGCAGGCTCAGATACGAACCTGCCTCGCCGCCAAAAAGACCGAATTCGTGCTGGACGCTAACAGCGTCAACATGACTGAAGTTGATATAGTCGGCGGCACAAATGTAATCGCTTTTTACGTCTTGGCGGATTTCGAACTTTACGGGATCATTATACTTATGGTCTTCCGACCGCATTGCGACCACAAGAGGTTCGAATTCGCCCTTTGCTGCTAAAGAGGTACTATCTATCAGGTCCGATGTGAAGGTTGCAATTCCACATTTTCTTGGAGGAAAAGAGGAAATAAACACCACTTTTTTCGCGGTACTTTCGGTCATCCGCAATATCCCATTTATAGCTATAAACTAACCTCTACTATTATTTTATTCGTAGCCGGTAAGATCGTCAAGGGAATTGATCGTAGAACCGGCATAAAATAAGTTTTTCCGAAAAGATCGATTAGTTATGTGCGTTAAAAGGCCAAAAATGAGGATTATGTCAAATATTTATGAAATATTAGCATAATTTTTAAATTTTCTTTTGCACTATTGATAGGCAGGCCCGTATAATACGCTACTATTGTAGTAGGAATTATAGGGAAATAAGTTATGAAACTTTCGACAAGAACCAGATATGCTGTTAGGGCCATAATCGAATTAGCCCAAAACGGGAATAATAAACCTTTGCAGCTTAAAATCATTGCTAATCGCCAGGATATATCCATCAAATACCTGGAGCAATTGATGGCTGTCCTCAGATCAGGAGGTTTTGTCAGGAGTGTCAGAGGCTCCAAAGGGGGCTATGTGCTTGCCAAGGCCCCTGGTCAGATCAAGCTCAACGATGTTCTTCATCGCCTGGAAGGCCCTGTGGCTACGGTCGAATGTGTTGATGATGAAGATTGTTGTACGCGATCTGCCGACTGTGCTGCCAGGAGCCTCTGGCTGCAGGTGGAGCAGGCTATTGAAAAAGTCCTGCAATCGGTAACACTCCAGGATTTGGTTGACAGGGCAAATAACGGGAATAAATTGGATTATCAAATATGATCAAGATGGGGAAGAAATTATGAGTGCGATATTCGAAGATATTACGGCTGTGGTCGGGTATACTCCATTAGTTCAAATTAACAAGCTCGGCTCGGGCAAGGCCACTATTCTGGCCAAGCTCGAATCCAAAAATCCAACCGGAAGTGTGAAAGACAGGATTGCTCTGTCAATGATCAGGGCCGCAGAAAAAGAGGGACTGATAACGAAAGACACGCTCGTGATCGAACCGACCAGCGGCAATACGGGCATCGGCCTTGCATTCATCTGCGCGGCAAGGGGGCATCGTTTGATGTTGACAATGCCTGAGTCAATGAGCATCGAGCGAAGGAAGATATTGAAGATATTCGGCGCCGAACTCATACTTACACCTGCCGAGAAGGGAATGGCCGGTGCGATTGCAAAGGCCGAAGAGCTTGTCGCACAGAATCCCAATTCCTTCATGCCCCAGCAGTTCAAAAATCCTGCAAACCCGCAAATCCACAGGGAGACTACGGCGCAAGAGATATGGAATGACACGGACGGACGTCTCGACATTCTTGTTGCCGGCGTCGGTACCGGTGGAACCATCACCGGTTGTGGTGAGTTTCTGAAGTCCAGGAACGAAAACCTGAAAGTCGTTGCGGTCGAGCCGAAAGATTCGCCTGTGCTGTCAGGCGGAAAACCCGGTCCGCATAAGATACAGGGTATCGGGGCGGGATTTGTGCCGGATGTTCTAAATGTCGACATTATCGATGAGGTTATCCAGGCCGCAAACGAAGATGCTCTTGAGACGGCCAGGCAGCTTGCGTCGAAGGAAGGTATCCTTTCGGGTATAAGCGGCGGCGCCAATGTGTGGGCCGCGGTACAACTTTCACACCGGCGCGAAAATGAAGGCAAAGTCATCGTGACCTTCATATGTGACACCGGCGAACGATATATCTCGACCGAAATGTATGCTTAAGAAAGCCCAGGATGTGCAGCGATTTTGAAAGATTCCGACAATGCGGAAAACCAGGCTTACCGATCAGAAAATAAAGGATCTCGTTGACGAAATCACCCAGACCTACAAGGGCGATTCCGGCATCAACTTTATCGATGTTTCCAATCTGCCTGTGAGGGACAAGATTTTGGAGGTTCTCGAGCTGCTTACGGAAATTCTTTTTCCGGGCTATACGGGCAAAAGATCGGTAAAAGAATCGAATATCGACTTTATCGTTATCGACATTCTCTACCACGTATATTCGGAGTTGACCGAACAGATCGAAAGAGCTTATAAGTATCAGTGCAGGATGCAGGATTGTGATACCGGTGACTGCCGGGCAATGGCGGAGGATGCCACGTTGCAGTTATTGACGCAGCTTCCGAAAATCAGGGAGCTGCTGAAAGGTGACGTCGGTGCCGCTTTCGATGGCGACCCCGCGGCGAAATCCTACGAGGAGATCGTGATAAGCTATCCCTGCATCACGGCCATTGCGACTTATCGCATCGCTCACGAATTGTATCTCCGGCAGATCCCGCTGATTCCGCGGATCATGAGCGAATGCGCGCATTCCAAAACCGGCATTGATATACATCCGGGAGCGACAATAGGCAGGAATTTCTTCATCGACCACGGCACTGGCGTCGTAATCGGCGAGACAACGATAATAGGCAACAACGTAAAAATCTATCAGGGCGCGACCCTTGGAGCGATGAGTTTCCCGAAGGACGAAAGGGGCAGGATAATCAAGGGCCAAAAACGGCATCCGACGATAGAGGACAATGTAACAATTTACGCCGAGGCTACCATATTAGGTGACGTTACGATTGGCAAGGGCGCCATAGTCGGCGGCAACGTCTGGGTAAAACAGTCCGTACCCGCCGGATTTACCGTGACCACCGCCAATGCCGATTTAGTATGCAAAAATCACAAAGCCGACGGCGGTATTTACGAGATATGAAATGAATGAGCGGCTAATCAGGCAAATCGAAGATCTAAAAGCCGAGCGTGGCGCCGTGATACTCGCACACAACTACCAGCCCGGCGAGATACAGGATTTGGCCGATTTTACGGGCGACTCGCTGGGTCTGAGCATCCGGGCTTCGCAGACTGACGCGGATGTGATCGTATTCTGCGGTGTGCGGTTTATGGCGGAGACCGCGGCGATTCTCTCGCCGGGAAAAACCGTGCTCCTGCCGGAGAAGTCCGCCGGTTGTCCGATGGCTGATATGATTACCGCCGAACAACTGCGTCAGCTCAAGAAGCAAAATCCCGATGCGCTGGTGGTCTGCTACGTTAATAGCTCGGCCGAGGTCAAGGCCGAAAGCGATTATTGCTGTACAAGCGCCAACGCGGTCGAAGTTGTTAACTCTCTGCCGGCAGAAAAGCGAATTATTTTTGTGCCGGACCGGCATCTTGGCCAGTTTGTCGCCGAACGAACCGGCCGCAAGCTCGTGCTATGGCCCGGCTATTGCACAACGCACGTGCTGATAACCGTCGATGATATAAAGGCCGCAAGGGCGAAATATCCCGATGCGATTGTCATGGCGCATCCGGAATGCACCGAGCCGGTCAAAGATGCCTCGGACGAGCTGCTCAGCACCGGCCAGATGCTCAAGTTTGCCGCCAGGAGCAAGGCGAAACGGTTCATAATTGCAACTGAGACAGGGATAATCCACACCTTGAAGAAACAGAATCCCGAAGCTGAATTCTACCCAGCCACCGAAAGGGCGATTTGTCCCAATATGAAGAAGATTACCCTGGACAAGATAATCGGCTCGTTGCAGGAAATGCGATACAAAATAACAGTTCCTGAGACAATCAGTATCAAAGCGAAAAAGGCTCTCGACAGGATGGTGGAGATTTTGCCGGAAAAATAAGAATGGCAGAGATAGAAGAAAATTCTGTTGGCATAGTGCAAACCAGGACTATTAGGGTCATCGAGCCTGAAAAGCCGCTGGATCTGGAGTGCGGCAAGACGCTGGCTCCTGTTGATGTAGCTTATGAGACGTACGGTAAGCTTAACGAGGCCGGTGACAACGTAATCTTGATTTGTCACGCCCTCAGCGGCAATGCTCACGTTGCCAGCATAAACAGTCCCGACAACAGCAAGCCAGGGTGGTGGGATGATATGGTCGGCCCGGGCAAGGGAATCGACACTAACAAATACTTTGTTATATGTTCGAATTTCCTTGGCGGCTGCAGCGGGACTACGGGGCCGTCTTCGATTAATCCCGCTTCAGGCAGGCCTTATGGGCTCGAATTTCCTATTATTACTATAGCCGATATGGTGAAAGTCCAAAAGCTCTTGCTCGACAAGCTTGGCATAAAGGGACTTTTGGCGGTAATTGGCGGCTCGATAGGCGGAATGCAGGTCCTCCAATGGTCGATTGCGTACCCGGATTTTGTTAAAGCCGCCATTCCGATTGCCACTACTACACATCTCGGAGCTCAATCTATCGCGTTCGATGCGGTGGGACGAAATGCGATATTAGAGGACTCGAACTTTGCCGGCGGGCAATACACCGATGGAAAAGGCCCGGACGGAGGCCTGGCAATAGCACGGATGATCGGGCATATAACATACCTGTCGGAGCAGGGTATGCGCGAAAAATTCGGACGAGAGCTGCAAAATTCTCACAGCTATAGTTACGATTTCAACTCCGAGTTTGCCGTCGAGACATACCTGGACCATCAGGGGCAAAGTTTCGTGGGAAGATTCGACGCTAACAGCTATCTTTACATAACCAAGGCGTCGGATTACTTCGACATGGGAAAAGACTACGGCTCACTAAAGAATGCTTTTGCAAATACGAGCTGCAGGTTCCTGGTAATCAGTTTTACAAGCGACTGGCTCTTTACCCCCGCTCAATCCAGAACTATAGTCGATGCCCTTGTGGCTAACAACAAAGACGTTAGTTTTTGCGATATTGCCTCGCCGTACGGTCATGATGCGTTTCTGTTGGAACCCGATACGCTGGGCTCATTTATTTCCGGCTTCCTGGATGCGACATATCGGCCCGAAGCGAAAAAGACAAGCAGTAAAACAACAATCCATGACAATTTACCGGAGCTTAATATTGAGCAGGCCACACGAATCCGCATCGATTATGAGGAGATTGAATCGCTGATAGAGCCGAACAGCACCGTTCTGGATATCGGCTGCGGCGACGGCCAGTTGCTGGCAAATTTTTCTGCCGACAAGAACATTAAAGGCATGGGTATTGAGCTCGATCAGGACCTTGTCCGGGCTTGTGTAGAAAAAGGGCTGCCTATCATACAGCAGGACATCGAACAAGGTTTGGAAAACTACACCGACAAAAGTTATGACTATGTCATCTTGTCTCAGACAGTGCAGACGATAAAAAATCCCGAAAAGGTATTTACCGAGCTGCTTCGGGTCGGCAGGAAAGTAATCGTCAGCTTTCCGAACTTTGCTCACTGGCGGTGCAGGGCACAACTGTTTTTCCAGGGCAAAGCGCCCGTAACCAGGCAGCTTCCGTTTGACTGGTGCAACTCGCCTAATATACATTGTTTATCGCTCAAAGATTTCGACCGGTTATGCAGGAAGCTGGGGGTAAAAGTCGAAAAAAGGATACCTTTGAATAAAATAGCTCTCAGCCGGGTAAGATTTGCGCCTAATCTTTTTGCCGAGCAGGTAATTTACGTAACAAGCAAAGAATAAAATTTTTGGATAAAAATGCTGAACATCGTTTGGATGTAAAGTTCCTCCATAACGGCCGGACGGAAATTGCCGTTACGCCGGAACATAACATATTCTTAAAGGAGATGATAGTATGATTTTTTCAAAAGCGACAGAAAAGGATGTAACCAGGGCAATCGTATCTGAATTCGCAAGAGAATTTGAAGAACACATCGAGAACGATGTGATTGTTATCGGCGCCGGTCCCAGCGGGCTGGTCGCGGCGACGGAATTTGCCAGACAGGGCCAAAAGACGCTCATTGTCGAGAGTAACAACTACCTCGGCGGTGGATTCTGGATAGGCGGCTACCTGATGAATAAGGTGACGGTCAGGGCGCCTGCACAGGAAGTCCTCGACGAGATTGGTGTGCCTTATCGGGAAGTGTCGGATGGTTTGTATGTTGCCGACGGACCACATGCGTGTTCGAAATTGATTGCCGCGGCGTGCGATGCCGGCGTCAAGGTATTGAACATGACGAAGTTCGACGATGTGGTGCTGCGCAAAGGCAGGGTCTGCGGGGCGGTAATTAACTGGACGCCCGTATCGGCGCTGCCAAGAGCGATTACATGCGTGGACCCGGTGGCTATTGAATCCAGGCTCATGCTCGATGCGACCGGACACGATGCCGTCGTGGTTCGATCCCTGGAACAGCGAGGTCTTGTGGAGATAAAAGGCTTCGGAGCGATGTGTGTTGAAGAATCCGAAGATGCGGTCGTCGAAAATACAACAGAGATATATCCGGGCTTGATCGTAACTGGAATGGCTGTTGCGACAACATTCGGTCTTCCAAGAATGGGACCCACGTTTGGAGGAATGCTGCTTTCGGGTAAGAGGGCCGCAGAAGTAACTATGGAAGTGCTGAGGTAGATTGCCTTCGGTATATTCCGCGATTGACAGCAGCCGGCTTTCGTTGCTGGCTTGCTGTTCTTAGATATTTATGAGGTAGTAAAATGGACGAAAATACAAAATATCATCTGGAAACGTTGGCTCTTCACGCAGGCCAGGAAGTCGATTCAGATACTTTGAGCAGAGCCGTACCGATTTATCAGACAACCAGCTACGTTTTTAAGGATACGGATCACGCTGCCAATCTTTTCGCTCTGAAGGAATTCGGCAATATCTACACCAGGCTGATGAATCCGACGACCGATGTGCTGGAAAAGCGGCTGGCGGCCCTGGAAGGCGGAGTGGGCGGTTTGGCATTCAGCTCGGGCCAGTCGGCGATATATGTTAGCATCTTTAACATTTGCGGTGCCGGCGGTCATATCGTGGCTTCGAATTCGCTTTATGGCGGCACGGTGACGCTCTTCAGCCATACTTTCGCCAAGCTTGGCATTCAGGTGACTTTTGTCGACCCGAAGGACCCGGAGAATTTTGCCAGGGCGATAAAAGACAATACCCGGCTGATTTATATCGAGACCATCGGCAATCCCAAGAATGACATTCTGCAGTATGAAAAGATTGCCGAGATAGCTCACAAACACGGCATGCCGGTGATTTGCGACAATACCGTTACGACGCCTATTCTTTTCAGGCCTTTCGAATACGGCATAGACATTGTCGTTCATAGCTGCACGAAATTCATCGGCGGGCACGGCACAAGCATCGGCGGTGCGATTGTGGACTCGGGCAAATTCGACTGGACGAACGGCCGGTATCCCGAGCTGACCGAGCCGGACCCGAGCTATCACGGCGTGAAATACGTCGAGGCCGTCGGCGAGCTTGCATACATCATCAAAGCCAGGACCCAGTTCCTCCGTGATATGGGCAGTTGCATGTCGCCATTCAATGCTTTCCTGTTTTTGCAGGGGCTCGAAACGCTGCATCTGCGTATGCCAAGGCACTCCGAGAACGCGCTGAAATTGGCAAAGTGGCTCGAAAAACAGCCGCATGTAACCTGGGTGAACTACCCGGGGCTCGAATCGCATCCGGACCACAAATTGGCGAAAAAATACCTGCCTGACGGACAGGGCGCTATTCTTGGCTTCGGAATCAAGGGTGGAAAAGAGGCCGGCGTTAAGTTTATAAACAGCGTCAAATTAGCCAGCCATCTGGCGAATATCGGCGACAGCAAAACCCTTGTAATTCACCCGGCCAGCACCACTCATCAGCAGCTTACGGAAAAAGAACAGCTTGCAGCCGGTGTAACAAATGATTATATTCGTGTGTCAGTTGGTACAGAGAACATCGATGATATAATAGCCGACTTTCAACAGGCGTTGAAAGCCAGTATGCACTAAAATATTGGATGGTTGTAGATTCCTGCTTTTGCGGGAATGACGATATACGATATACAAGATACGAGATAAGAAACTATGTGGGAATACACGGAAAAGCTCAAGGACCATTTCTTCAATCCGCGGAACGCCGGTGAAGTGGAAAATCCGGACGGCATCGGCGAGGTCGGCTCTCTGGCTTGCGGCGATGCCCTGAAGCTGACGTTCAAGCTCGACAAGAACGGCAAAATCGCCGAAGCGAAATTCAAAACGTTCGGCTGCGCAAGCGCCATCGGAACATCATCGGTGTTAACCGAGATGATAAAAGGCCTGACGCTGGACGAAGCAGCCAAGGTGACCAATAAAGATATCGCCGACTACCTGGGCGGGCTGCCGGAGCAGAAGATGCACTGCTCGGTGATGGGCAGAGAAGCGCTCGAGGCCGCAATCGAAAATTATCGAAGCGGGGGCAGGAAAAAACACGAGCTTGGCGGCACTGTCGTCTGTACCTGCTTCGGCGTTACGGACCAGGAAATCGAGCGTGTCGTTATCGAGAACGACCTGACAACCGTCGAAGAGGTGACGAATTACTGCAAGGCCGGCGGCGGCTGCGGCGGCTGCCAGAGCGAGATCGAGAAGATCATAGAAAAGATACAGGGAGACAAGGTAAAAGAAGTCTTCGTATCGGAACCTCGCCGGCCAGGCAAGCTGACGAACATCCAGAAGATTCAGCTTATCCAGCAGACGATTAACGAGCAGATCCGGCCGGCCCTTAGAGCCCACGGCGGCAATATCGAGCTGATCGACGTCGAGGGAAATAAAGTCATCGTTGCATTCAGAGGAATGTGCGCCCAGTGCAGGCTGACGGAGTTTACGATGAAAGACATGGTCGAGGCCAGGCTGAAAGAATTTGTTTCCAAAGACCTCTTCGTCGAAGAGGACAAGGAGTCCGCACAACAGCCCCACAATCACAGAGAGTAAATCATGAAGACCGTATATTTCGATAACAACGCAACTACAAAAGTCGCCGAGGAGGTCCTCGAAGAGATAAAGCCGCTGTTCTGTGAGCTGTACGGCAATCCTTCGAGCATGCATACGTTCGGCGGGCAAATTGGCCGAAGAATTCGCCGGGCGCGCGAGCAGGTTGCCGGCCTGCTCGGCTGCGATCCGAGCGAGATTGTTTTTACAGGCGGCGGCACAGAAAGCGACAACACCGCTATCAAAGGTACGCTTGCCGCCACTCCGAACAGGCGCACTATCATAACCACAAGGGTTGAGCATCCGGCTGTATTGGCGGTTTGCCGGGAGCTGGAAAATCACGGCTATACGGTTATCGAGCTGAGCGTGGACAGGCAGGGACGACTCGACATAGCCGAGCTGGAGGAACGACTCGACGATGATACCGCGCTGGTGACAATCATGTACGCCAACAATGAAACGGGCGTCGTGTTTCCGATCGAGGATATCGTCGAATTAGTTACGAGCAAAGGGGCGGTGTTCCATACCGACGCGGTGCAGGTCGTTGGTAAAATTCCGCTGAATCTTTCGAAAAGCAACATCGACCTGCTCAGTCTCTCGGGCCATAAGCTGCACGCGCCGAAGGGTGTGGGCGTCCTCTACGTCCGCAAGGGGACACGGCTGTCGCCGTTTATGCTGGGTGGCCACCAGGAAGCGGGGCGAAGGGCCGGCACGGAAAATGTCCCCGGGATCGTCGGCCTGGGCAAAGCCTGCGAGCTGGCGTCGGAAAATCTCGAAGCCGAGAACAGCAAAGTCAAAGCCCTGCGCGACAAGCTTGAGAAAACAATATTGCAGAACAGCCCGGACTGCCGGCTCAACGGCGATCCGGATAATCGCCTGCCCAATACGACCAATATCAGCTTCGAGTACATCGAGGGCGAAGCTATCCTGCTGATGCTGGATAAATATGGAATTTGCGCAAGCAGCGGCTCCGCCTGCACATCGGGCTCGCTGGAGCCCAGCCACGTCCTGCGCGCGATGGGCGTGCCCTTCACCGCCGCCCACGGTTCCATCCGTTTCAGCCTGAGCCGGTACAACACAGAGGAAGAGGTCGACTACACCATCGAAAAGCTCCCCCCAATAATCAACCAGCTCCGCAAGCTCTCACCGTTCGTAACCACAAAATAACGAACTGCTATGCCGAAAGACTCTGTATTTCAGTTGGCAGCTTGCTAAGCACAAGTGTTTTTAGCTCAAGCTTTTTGCTGGCGTTGTCAATGTCAATGCCCACAAGATTGCCATTTGTATCATAGTCGAGAACGACTCCTTCAGAAACTTCCTTGCTCTCGGTGCTCGACCGTTCGGCAAGGTCGATATATAGCGAATCTGTTTCCGGATAATGATTTTCCATTATTAATGACAGATCAGGCCTTATGTGTTTATGCCAGTGCCGGTTCGTGCATTTCTTCCGCTTTGGATTCGGTGCCGGTCTGTTCGCCGGGCTTGAAGGGCAACGGTTCGGCAAACTGAACGGCAATCCGGCGTATAAAGCTGTTGACGTTATCCACCCGGCAGACATAGCCCCAACGCGTGAAGCTGGCCATATCGAACGAATCATCGGGTCCGTATCGTGGCACGCTGAAACGGGCGGTTATATGTTGTCCGGGATTGGGACAACCATCCTGTACATAACAGGTAAACGCTGCCCCCTTGCTGCAAACATCAACCATTTGTCCCTGTGAGAGAGCATGGTCGACATTCTCGGCGAACCAGATAGGCCAATAATAACGCAGTCTTTGTTCTGTTCTTCGATCGCTATTTTCGTTCATTGTAAATACCTTAAAATCTCTTACTTTTGCCTGTAAATCGGCAGGTTTATAGGCCGACTTTACATAGTGCAGCCGGGAAAATCACAGCCTATCGGATTGATAGGGACATTCATTGCGTTTTTCGTCTGCTATTGTGGAAAAACGGCTTTAATCTTTTTTTGATTTTTTTCTTCATTTGGCGGAGATACTCCTATAATCAGACGTTGAAGCGCAAAGTGCAGATTTTTCTCGACACATTTTGAAGCTGAAGCGCAAACTATATTATGACCAATGTTGGCCCATCGATGGTTTAGGCTGCTGATTAAGGCTGTACATGGATAAGAATACAGAGCTAAAAATTGCACAAGGCTTGCAGAAGGGCAATCGCCAGGCTTGGCTGCAACTGTACGAAGCGTACGCCGAGCCTGTCTGGAGAAATATCTCCCGGCATACAGGCGGCGACTCGGCTGCTGTCGCCGATATTGTGCAGGAGACGTTTCTCGCCGCCGCACGTTCGGCACGGAATTTCAGGCCTGATCGCGGCACGCTCTGGGTATGGCTATGGATAATCGCCAGGCGCCAAGTCGCTCTTTACTATCGCAAACAAAAGCCGCAAATCGTACTTAACCAAGCGCGGCAATGGTGGGCCGGTTTGGACGGTGAGAAATTCGATTGGATCGATGCCAAAGCGGATATGCCGCCGGATATTCTCGAATCGCAGGAGCTGGCTGTGCTGGTTAGGTTGGCCTTGAGTGAGTTGCCAGGCGATTATCAGACCCTTCTGTTGGCCAAATATGTCGATAACCAGCCTGCGGAGCAAATCGCCAGGCAGATGGGTTGCTCTGAAGTTGCAGTCCGCTCGAAACTGGCCCGTGCAAGAAAAGCCTTCCGGAAGGCGTTCAAAAAAATAACCAGTTCAACGCCAAAAGTGCGTGAGGTATCAACATGACGGCACAAAATGATAAACAGACAGATAAACGAATATCGTCATTGCTGTCCTCGGTCGATCGGCAGGCAAACGAGCCGGACAAGCAGTTTCTGGAGGAACTGCGAGAGCAATCAACATCGCAATTCGTGGCCTATTCGACTGACAGCAGTCAACAATCAGAAACATCGGCAATCTCCGTTTCAACGTGGGGAATAATCATGAAAAGCAGAATAACGAAATTAGCCGCTGCGGCGGTGATAATCGGGGCGTTCGGATTATATCTTTTCTTTGGAGACGGCCAGGCGACCCTTTATGCGCAGGTTATGGAAGCATTCGAGCAGGCCAGGACCATCTATGCCGTCGGATATTCATTTAAAGAAGGCCGGGAGAACAAGGTCCATGAATTGTGGTATCAGCAAGGTCTCGGATTACGTACGCAAGAGATCCTTCACGGTAGAATGCGCACCCGGTTAGACGATGGTCGGTACGAATGGGAATATCTACAGGGCAACGATTTTGTGGTTCAGACGGAAAGCACCCGAAAGATGCGGCTGCCCGGAGAAATCACAGAGCCTGGCAGGTACCTGAAAGAATGCACCCGTGATCCGGCCGGCGACATGGAAATTGATGGCTCCTCCTGCAGGCTGTACACACAAACACGCCCGGCAGGGGCCGAAAGCTCAGCGGTCAAGTCAATGATGTGGATCGATGATAAGATGCGGTTCCGACGATACGAAGAAAAAAGACTGCTTGCCGGAGTCTGGCAGACAGCCGAGGAAGTGTCTCTTTCTTACGATATACCGATCGAACAGCGACTCTTCTCGGCCGATTTCGGTCCGGGAATCGGGATTATAAAAGCCCGAGACTCGATCAGGAATTTGTTCCCGATTGAAGATGCCATTGTCGTACAAGAGGTGATGGGCCTGGTATTCGCAGTGCACGAACTGAAACGAAACAGCAATTACGTATTTACGACAGTTTCCATTCGCCCGACCGACGATATTCGAAACCAGTTGCGGAATTACAAACCTTCAGGTGAACCACAGGACTTAAAGCACTACGGCGAGGTCTATCTTACAAGCTGGTGGGAGCGAAAGGAAAACGGCGATATCGAAGAACGCCCCTACGTACATGCAATGCTTGGATATTATCAGGTCGATGACGTTTTGGTTCGATGTTTTGCCTCGCTGCCGAAAGCAAAATGGCTGGGTGTAGATGAGCAGTTTGAACTGTCTGTCGGAATTTCACCGGTGGGCAAGCTCAGGGAACTGCTCCGTGAAAAAGGACAGGAGAGCCGAACACAGGTATTCAGGCCGTTGTTCACCCTGCCTCTGCCCGTGGAAGACACACCGGTCGATCAAATCGCCGCAAGCATATATGAAAAAGCCAAGCTGACGGCTGCTCTTAAACCGATTAGTTTGGAACCCAAGCCATCCAGTATCACCAGCGAAGAATTTGCTGCGAAGGTGGAACAGGAATTGGCCGGTCTTCGTCCGATGGCCGAACTGTGGCGATCCGTCGGTTCTGAAGTGGCGATAAAACTCGTGAACGAAGATGGCCGACCCGTCGTTGGAGCCAAGATCGGCACTGACGTCAGAAGTCAGGACGGGCAGCTTTATTGGTACTACCAAAACGGACGAAGGGATTGCGCTGTCTCAGACGCTGACGGGAAAGTCGTATTGCAGGGACAACAAATGTTCTATCCCGGTGCTTCCCGCCAGGATTCCTCTATGCTCTTTGCTGTGCAGGAGCAGGAGCGGCTGGTCGGCTTGGCGCCGATAACCGACCGGGATTTTGGACAAACGATACAGTTGACAATGCAGCCGGCCTGCCGGATTTATGGGCGATTCATCTGTCCTGAACTGAGTGACAGGGCAGATACACTGGACTGCTCAGTCAACACTTATCTGAGTTACTTCGGGGAGAGAATGGTGTACCGCGTGTTTTGTCACGATACGAACAAGCAGCAATTCGAAGCTCTGCTCGCTCCGGGAAGGTATGAAGTGAGCTGTGAGGGCCGTGATGTAAACAAAAAATGGATTGCCCGCGCCGGCCAGTTGCTGGATGTGCCGGAGAACAAACGAGAGCTGGATCTGGGTCAGGTCGTTCTAAAGCTTGAAGACTATAAATAACGATGGCAAACGGGAGCCTCTGCTGTGGCCGATGTATCAGCTCTTTCCTGTGTGCGTTACATTTGGTAATTGGTTTTTTCGGGGCAAAGTGTCCGGACGAGCCGGGCAAATTCTTGGCCGCGCTGCTCGTAGTTATCGAACATGTCGTAGCTTGCGCAGGCGGGGCTCAGCAAGACGACGTCGCCGGATTCGGCGATTTTGTTTGCCAGCTTGACGGCGTCGGAAAGTGATTCGACAATCTCGGAATGTGTGGCAGCGACCGAATGTAATGAGGTCGATGGTCCATCCACTTCGCCTTGCTCAGTGGCTGCCACCCCTCGCAATGACAAATTGGCGTTTGTGATGGCTTGGGCGATTTTTGGGGCGGTCGTTCCAATCAGAATTGCCGCTTTGGCCTTTTTTGCGATTTTTTCTCCGAGTTTGTCGAAAGGCAGATTCTTATCGTATCCGCCGGCGATGATGATTGTCGGTTTGTCGAAGGCATTCAGGGCGGTGATTGTGCCTTCCGGGGTGGTCGCCTTCGAATCATTGTACCACGAAACGCCGTTTATTGTTTGAACCAGTTCGAGCCGGTGCGGCAGGGCCTTGAACTCAGGCAGGCAACATTTGATCCGGTCATCATCACTGTCAAAATGGCGGGCGATTGCAATAGCTGCAGCGAGGTTCGAGAGATTGGCCCGGCCCGGCAATGCAAAACACTCGCGAAGCTCATCGCTTACATCGCCGGCAGAGAATTTGATACAAATCCTGCCGGCGTCGTTTTTGTATTTCTCGAACCATTCGGAGGCAATTGTGTCTTCGCCATTAAAAATGGAAACGGCAGGGCGGTTATTGTCCGGTTTTTGAAACTTGAAGATGTTCTCCTTCGCGGCACAATAATTGGCAAATGTCCCGTGGCGGTCAATATGGTTCGGCGTCAGATTTGTCAGCAGAGCCACGAGCGGCGCCTTTTGAATTTCCGCCAATTGTTCGAGCTGAAAACTCGACAGCTCCAATACAACCAAATCATCCGGACTGATTTTATCTATCGCCGTTAGCAACGGCTGGTTGCCGATGTTGCCGCTTAACCAGACTTTTTCGTATTGCGTGTTGCGTAATGCGTATTGCGTGGTTTGAGATTGCTTCGCTTCGCTCGCAATGACAGTTTTGGATAATGTGTTATTGAGCAGGTGGGCTGTTAGAGCGGTGGTTGTGCTCTTGCCGTTGGCGCCTGTTATGCCGATTATCCTTGCGGGGCACAATCCGAAGAAGATGCTTATCTGGGACGTGACGAATCTGTTTGCCCGGCGGGCGATTTGGAGAAATTTATTATCGCCGGGCACGGCGGGATTGGCGATTATAATATCGGCCTGTTCAAAATCCGCGGGGTCGTGCGAGCCGAGATGAAATTCGATGCCGACAAGTTCCCGGAGTTTGTCCAGAGAATCGCCGAGCTGCTCGGCCGAGGCCAAATCCGTTACGACTACCTTCGCACCGGCTCCGTGGGCGAACCTGGCAACGTCAATCCCGCCGCCAAATCGCCCCAGGCCCATTACCAAAACAGTCTTACCGGCAAAAACTCTCTGTTCATGATTTCGCATTAAACATTCCATGGTTCTCTACTCTCTCTGCAGCGGAGTTGGCCGTATGCTTGTGCATAAAAACAGGATTTGCATTTCCGAGATTTGGTGCTAATCTCTCCTGCTAAGCATAGTTTTGATTTGCTCGTACAATTCAGGTAAATCATTTGTTATTACATCCCAGACGACGGGGTCTTCGACGATATCATAGCCGTGGATCAAAATATTGCGGAAAGAAATAACGCGTCTGTGATGGCTGATTTGATTCGCTACTTCAGGTGCGACCTTTGTCAATCGATTCAAAGCTTCACCAACAATCTCGAACTGCCTTTCAACACCGCTTCGTAAAAGGTCATTACAAGTATAATCGCTCAGTGCCTTGTCTTCAGTAAATCCCAGGATGCGTTCGCAAGCGAGCCGGACGTCTTCCAGCAGTTTCTTTGACTCAAGCTGCATAGAGCACCTCCCGGTTTTTATCAATGGATTCGCTAAAATAGCGATTCTTGACGGCTCGCGGCATGACCAGATCAATATGCCTGCAGAAAAGTGTTTCCAAGGCGTCAAGCAAACCGAAATAAGCATCGGCGTATTCGCCCGGCTGTAACGTAAGAAACTCAACCAGAAAATCCAAATCGCTCTTCTCGGCGTCGAAATTCCTGCCGGTTGAAGCCGAGCCAAAGACTTCAAGACGCCGAACTCGAAACTTCACACATAGCTCTTTCAGGGCTTTACGGTTTTTCTCGACCAAACTGACCATACTATTTCCCTCAATAATATTGCTCTACAGAAAGCAATATAGATATCCTGTTCGAAAACGGCAAGGGAAATACATGTTTAGTCATTGGATTCATCCGACTTGGTGCCCTGGTAGAGGCAGGCTACGCCGAAGGTCAGTGGTATTGCGCTGACGTCTGAGAAGCCGGCCTTTTGCATGATACGGCAGAAATCCTCGGCGCGGTGGAAATTTTCAATACTTGTATCGAGGTAGCGATAGGCATGATTGTCGCCGGAGAGCAGGCGGCCGAGCAGCGGCACGAAAAACCGCAGGTAAAACAGATAAAAGCCTCTGACGATTCGATTGGCAGGCATGGAAAATTCCAGAATCAACGCTGTGCCGCCCCGTTTTAAGAGACGGTGGATTTCGGTTAGAGTTTTGAAAGCGTCGGGATTGTTTCTGATTCCAAAGCCCATCGTGACGACATCGAAGTATTCATCGCCCAGGAAATTGGCGGTCACATAGGCACGAACCAGTTTGATACGGTCGGCGAGCTTGTGGCGAGCGATTTTCCTGCGGCAGAGAGCCAGCATGTTTTCAGATATATCCAGGCCGACCGTTTCGGCAATATCGGGATTCCTGTCGAGCAGCGAAATCAATACGTCACCTGTACCGGTCGCCAGGTCGAGGACTCGCAGTTTTTCATTCTTAACTACGGCGTCGGCGAGCCTGTGGCGCCAGGAGAAATCCCGCCCTAATGAAAACAGGTGATTGAGGATATCATAGGCAGGCGCGATACGGTCGAACATTTGACCGACCGGGTTTGAATTCATACTGCCTGGCGTTCCTGTGACGGGTTCCACATCGGTCATATCAACCTGGTGAATGCCGGATTGCGAGAATTTATCTGAGGCTGCGGTCCTGGTTAACAGAATGATCGCATTCGCTTTAGAGCTTTGTCTGCATTGCGGTTGCCAAATCGACTTTTGCGTCAATGACGGCCTGCTCGATGCATCTTTTCCAGTCGTCGCCGAACTGGTCTTTGTATTTCGGCTTTTCATAGGCATAAATAATCGAGCGTGAGGCGTTAATCAACGCTCCGGTTCCATCGGGTTTGCAGAATCGCACACAATCGGCGGCCGAAGCGCCCTGCGAGCCATAGCCCGGCACGAGAAACCATATTTTGTCGTATTTCTGCCGCAAAGCGGTGGTAACATCCGGCGCGGTGCCGCCCACGATCATTCCCACGTTACTGTAGCCGTCCTCGCCGATTCGATGGTCTTGATTGGCGATTTCAGCGATGACAGCAGCGAGCTTTTCGTACATTCTTTGACCGTCAGCGTCAGCAAAATCCTGGATTGCTGCCGCGGAGGGATTACTGGTCCGCACCAGCACAAAGATACCTTTGCCCTGTTTGTCAGCCATATCCGCAAAAGGCTTGATGCCGTCGGCCCCTGTGTAGCCGTTGATAGTAATGGCGTCCGGTGCAAGTGTATCTTCAAGTCCGGCCAGTTCCGGATTTTCCAAATGAGCGGCGGCGTAAAGTTCCGCCGTATGCCCGATATCGCCTCGCTTGACATCGCCGATAATCTCGATGCCCAAATCGTCAGCCTCGGTAATCAGGTTGTAGTAAGTTTCCATGCCTTCCCAGAGATATCTCTCGAAAAAGGCGATATTTATTTTCACCGCCGACACCATCGGCGCGACAATCCGCATCGTCTGCGTGCAAAAATCGAAGATTGCATCGACCGCGGCTGCGGCATCAAATTCGTCGTTCATCTGGCGGTGGCTTCTAATCGCATCCGGGAGCCTTGTATAAACAGGATCCAGACCAACGATTAAAGACGTTTTCTTAGTTCTTACTGCCTCACAGAGGCGGTCAGCAAAATGACTTGCCATTATCGAGCCCTCATACTTGAAAAATACTTTAACAATACGTTTAAGCTACTATAATCACAGAAATGGCTTCGAGCAAGAGAGAAATACGAAATATGGGAACAGATTCGAAAATTCATAAGAAAGCGAGACGTAAGAAATTAGTCTTGTGGCTTTTAATTGACCTGGCCGTGGCTGCGGTTGTTTTTGCTTTGCTGATTTACAGGCCCGGTCGTTATGATCCGGCGGATTTTGACTCGTTCGACCACGAGAGTGGGCAGGTTAGTCCATACCTGACGCATGAATTATCGCCTCAAGTCTATAATAATTCTCAGCGTGGCGAGCCTTTCGATCTGGTCGTTACGCAGAGTGGTGTAAACGAAATTGTCGCCGGGCTGGGATGGCCGAAATTCTCCGAGGGTATCATGTTGTACGCCCCTGCGGTGCTTTTTGTGCCGGGATCTGTCGTGCTGATGATAACCGCAAATGTCAAGGGCGTCGAGCTTATAATAACGATTGAGCTGGAGCCGAAGATTGATGAGCGGAAGATGTTAAATTTACATGTGGTAAAAGTCAAGGTTGGCGCTGTGAATATTACGCCGCTCGCCAGGATGATGGGCAAAAAGATGTACACCGAAAGGCTTGCCATGTTAACCGTGGACACAGAGGCTTTACAGACCAAGATAGTGGCGTCATTGCTTAACGAAGAAGCCTTCGAGCCCATTTTCAGCGTTGAAGATAACAAGGTGCGAGTCGAGAAAATCACTATATACAAGGAGAAACTAACGGCTCGTCTGGTACCGGCTTCGTAGCTTATCCCGTATTATGAATCCCGAAGATTTAAAGAGAAAAGCTGAAAAACAAACGAAAAGACGTAAAATTCGACAGTTTGGCCCCGGAAGCAGAAAACTGCCGGCTACGGCATATTGAGGCTCAAAAGGAGGCTATTGACTATAAAAAGACATTTTATGCGGACTTTTGATGTTTATTGCGGCGGTTTTATGCTCTACATCAGGTACGGTCTAAAAATTATACAAATTTGGTAAAAAAGTTATTGCTCTTAACGGATTTGACGATTATTATAAGAAGTTTAGTTATAATGATTAACAGCTGCCAATACTAAAACTTTGAAGTAAATAGGTGTTTGAAATGCTTTTGACAGGATTATCGAACAGTGCAAAGTAGGCGAACCATGGATGTGCACGGCTGCGCTTATATGCATATGGTGGCTTGGCAATCGCTGTTTCTGCTTCAATATCGGGAAACGAATGAGGTTTTAGAACTGGGTTTCCACTTGCAGGAAGATTTGCAAAACCGGGGCCCCGAACGGAGGCAGATGATGTAGTGCAAAGGTGAAATATAACCTCTATTCGTTTTTGGCATGAAAGGGAGTCGAGAATTATCGACTCTCCCGATTGAAGTGGAAACCTGGTGGTTTCCATTTTTTTTGCTCGGTAATGTTGTTTAATGCCGGGTTGTAAAATATTAGACAGAAAGAAAAAACGATGAATCAGGAATTAATACGAATCGTTGAGAATATTGCTCGCGACAAAAACATCGATAAGGAATCGATATTTGTTGACTTGGAAGAAGCAATGGTTTCGGCAGCGAGAAAGCATTTTAACGAGCCTGATAGTAATATAGTTGTAAGCATCGACCGCAGCTCAGGAGAGATCGCCGCCTATAAGGATGATGTTCAAATCGATATACAGCAGCTCGGCCGAATCCCCGCCCAGACCGCCAAGCAGGTGATTATCCAGAAGATACGGGCCGACGAGAGAAACAGCATATTTGCCGAGTTTGTCCAGCGAAAAGGGGAAATCGTAAGCGGCTCGGTTGTGCGATATGAAAGCGGGGCACTGATTGTCAACCTGGACCGCTGGACCGAAGGTTTTATGCCGAAAGGCGAACAGATAATGGGCCAGACTCATCGGGTGGGCGAAAGAGTTCGATGTTTGATTCTTGATGTTAAGGAGACCTCGAATCAGGTCAAAATTATTCTGTCTCGCACGCATCCTGATTTTATTCGACGATTGTTCGGGTTGGAAGTGCCTGAGATCGGCGAAAAAATTATCGAAATACGGGCACTCGCGCGTGAGGCGGGCTACCGAACCAAAGTCGCTGTCGTGTCATTCGACGAGAAGGTCGATCCTGTTGGGGCCTGTGTAGGCGTGCGGGGCAGCAGGATAAAGAACATAGTTGAGGAGCTTGGCGGAGAAAAAATAGATATTGTCCGCTGGAATGAGTCGTCCCAGGTGCTTGTATCAAATGCGTTAATGCCGGCTAAAGTCAGTGAAATAGCCTTGTGTTTTGAATTAGGACGGGCGACAGTCGTTGTGGATGAAGAGCAGCTTAGCCTGGCCATCGGCAAGCACGGGCAAAATGTTCGATTAGCCGCCAGATTGACAGGCTGGGATATCGATATACTTACGCCTGAGGAATACAATCGAGGTATTGAGCAATTGGCGAACTGCATAAAGTCTGTGGAAGACGCTGGTGAAGCAATGGTTGACAAGCTGATAGCTCTGGGTGTCATATCGGTGACGGACATGGAGGATGTAGGGGTTGAACCGCTGGTTAATGAGCTGAAGATTGACTCGGACATCGCCGGCAAGCTGGTTGCAGCGGCAGCTAAAGAAGCGGAACGTCTGGCAGCCGAGTCGAAACGAAACGATGCTAAAAAGGAACTGGTCAAACAAACAAAGCCAGGGGACGACGAATAATAAACATATCTCGTTCGGGATATGACATAATAAACACGAATGAGATTGGAGAATTGTTTTTGGCTGCTACAAGAGTTTATATTTTAGCCAAAGAGCTTGGAGTAAAAAGCTCTGCTATTATAAAGAAATGCCAGGATGAAGGTCTGGACATAAAGAACCACATGTCGGTGATTTCGGTTGGACTGGCGGCGACTATCCGGGAATGGTTCAGCGAAGGAGACAACGTTACAACGGTCGAGACCTCCGATAAGGTAGATCTGAAAAAGGTCCGGATAAAGAAAAAGAAGATTACAAAGAAATCGGAGGATGAAGTCGAAGAAACAGATGAAACAGACAAGGAGGCAAAGCCGGCTGCCGGGCGGACCAAGGCTACTGTAGCAGAAGCCGGTGAAAGTGAACAGCCGGCAACAACCGGCGACGTTTACGTGCAATCGGGTACTGCGGTAATTACCGAAGAACCGCCACTTCCGGCGGAAAAGACAGCCGAAGAGCCTGAGCCTGAACTGGAGCCTGAGCCTGAGCCGATCAAACCTGCCGGACCGATTTTGGAAAAGCCCGAGCCGGCTCGATTGAGCGGACCGCGGCTTGTTCGAGTCGAGGCACCCGAGCCGATAAGACGATCAAGACCGAAACCAAGAGTCAGGTACGATGCACCTGTTACCGAGCCTTTGATGTTCAGCCAAAAGAACAATACAGGCCAAGCTGCTCCGACCAAAGACAAGAAACATTCGCCGAAGCGACATAAAGAAAGAACACATGGACGAAGGCGAGACGAGCGAGACTTGGAAACGGTTAGGAAGTCCAAGCCTGATAGCAAATGGCGTCAAATAGATATCGAGGAAAGGCGAGCCCGGCTTGATGCGGCCGGCGGCGAGGGCCTTCGATCGAGGCCGATGCGTAAGATTGCCACCAAGTACAAGCAGAACCTCACTACGGCCGTAAAACCGAAAAAAGCCACTATCAGTGAGCCTATTACAGTAAAGGATTTATCTGCTGCTCTGGCGATTAAATCGACGGATATTATTCTAAAACTCATGCAGCAGGGTGTAATGGCAACGGCCAATCAGGTCATCAATAATGATGTTGCCGAGATGGTTGCTCTGGAGTTCGACACTGAGCTGGTAGTGGAACATAAAAGAACGCTGGAAGAGAAAATACGAGCCGAATTCGAGCAGCGCCAGAGAAATAACACCCTGAAACGGGCGGTAGTTGCCGCGATGCTCGGGCATGTCGACCACGGCAAGACGAGCCTGCTGGATAAAATCCGCTCGACCCATATAGCCGATGGCGAGGCGGGCGGCATTACACAGCACATCGGAGCATCTGAAGTTACATGGGACAATAAGAAAGTAACATTTCTCGATACTCCGGGCCACGAGGCTTTTACGGCCATGCGCGCCAGAGGCGCCAACATGACCGACGTTGTTGTGCTGGTCTTGGCCGCCGACGATGGGGTGATGCCACAGACCATTGAGGCGATAGCCCACAGCAGAGCTGCTAAGGTGCCTATCATTGTGGCGTTGAATAAAATAGATTTGCCCGGCTGCAACATAAATCGTATTTATTCCCAGTTGGCCGAGCAGGATCTGGCACCTTCCGAATGGGGAGGTCAGACCGAAATCGTCAAGACCAGTGCAGTTACGGGCGAGGGCATAAATGATTTGCTTGAATCCCTCGATTATGTGGCTGAATTGCTCGATCTCAGGGCCGATCCGGCAATCCCGGCGACAGGATGGGTGGTCGAGGCGAGGATGTCGGCGCGGCGAGGCCCGGTGGCCACTCTGTTAATCAAGGAAGGTCAACTGAAAAGTGGCGATGTTATACTTGCCGGCAGCACTTACGGCAGAATAAAAATGCTCAAAAACAGCTACGGCAAGAAAATAAAGACAGCGTCGAGCTCTATGCCTGTGGAGGTTACGGGCCTGAGCGGTGTTCCCCTGGCCGGCGACAGATTTTACTGTCTGGATGATATTAACAAAGCCAAGGCCGCCGCGGAGGAAAGCCAGGTAAACTTCAGAGAACGCTCGCTGGCGGAAAGGACGCAGGTCACGCTGGATAATTTATTCAGCCAAATAGAAGCGGGCAAAGCAGAATCATTAAATCTTATCATTCGGGCGGATGTCCAGGGATCGGTTGATGTCTTAAAGAAGTATTTATCTGATCTAAGCGTCGAGGAAGTAAAGATTAATATTTTGCACGCCGCACCAGGTGGAATTACAGAGGGTGACGTTGTGCTTGCCGAGGCATCGAATGCCATTATTATTGGTTTTAACGTTGTCAGCGAAGAACACGCGGCCAAGATTGCGGAAGCCAACGGTGTCGAGATCAGACTCTACAACATCATATATCGTATAACCGAAGATTTACAAAAATCAATGGTCGGTTTGCTCGAGCCGGAAGAGAAGGAGAACACACTTGGCAGAGTTGTCATAAGAAGTACGTTTAAGATTTCACGAATTGGAACAGTGGCCGGCTGCTATGTCAGCAGTGGGCACGCGAGTAAACACGCCAAGATAAGGCTGATACGCGACAATATTGTGCTCAAAGACAATCTTGGCATAGAGTCGCTAAAGCATTTCAAGGATGATGTTCGTGAAGTCAAAACAGGACTGGAGTGTGGCGTTAAAATAGCTGGATTCGACGATGTTAAAGTCGATGATGTGCTTGAATTTTATGAGATCGTGAAAGTAGCAAGAACCCTTTAGATTAACAATATATATTGACAATTGACTATTAATGCGGGATACTAAAATTTTAGCTCCGAAATAATTGTCAATAGCTGATAATAAACAGTAAGTGCTCGGATGGCAACTCGAAGGCAGGAAAAAGTGGCTCGCGTTGTAAAAGAGGCAGTCAGCGATGCTATTGCCCACCATCTTAATGACCCGCGTATCAGTGGATTCGTGAGCGTTACGAGGGTTGAGATGACAACCGATTTGCGCAATGCCGACGTATATCTCAGCGTTTTTGGCAGTGACGAGGCGGGTCAAAACAAGGCTTTTATAGCAATAACACATGCAAAAAGCCGGATACAATCTCTTTTAGCAAGTCATGTACAGAGCAAATTCTGCCCTGTTTTGCATTTTTACAAAGATGAGAAATTCAAAAAAACACTGGAAATTTTGAATCTGATCGACCAGGCTGTTAAAGAGTATAAGGATAAGGATTCAGACGGTGAAGATGAGTTGATGAGTGAATAAGTCGGCGCGTATACGCATTTAAGCATATAGACATAAAGTGATCATTCCGGCAGAGGTTGGTATGAAGAACAGTAAAGATTATTCCAAAAAAATACAAAAGTTATATCACTCATTGATTCACAAATATCCGAGGGTGCAACAGGTCAGCCACGAGATAGTAATAGACGCGATTATTTACGCTGTCATAAGTGCTGAGATGAACGAAAGGATGACAGATTCTGTCATCAAGAAATTCGCCGAATATTTCGTTGATTGGAACGATTTGCGTGTTTCCCGATCGGAAGAGATTGTTGAAGTTCTGGGCAAGGACAACCACGTTACAACGGATATAGCTTCGACAATCACCAGGATTTTGAATGGCATATTCAACGAATATCACAAAGTCAGCTTAGAGGCATTGAAAAAGATCGGCAAGCGTCCGGCCAAGCAGGCCCTTGAGAAAATTGATGGAATCAGCCGTTTCGTCGTAGATTATTGTTTGCTCACAGCCCTGGGGGGGCACGCTATACCGCTTACGGACAAGATGATAAAATATCTCAGAACCAACGATCTCGTTAATCCGGATGCTGATGAGCAGCAAATAGGAGGATTTTTGGCCAAGCAGATTTCAGCCAAAAACGGATACGAATTTTATGCCCTCTTAAGGCACGAGAGCGAATCAGCCAAGGCGAAAGAGAAAACTAAAGCCGGAACGACAAGTAAAAAGACAAGCGAAACAAAAACAAAGGCAAAGACAGAAACGAAGAAGAAAACAACCACAAGGGAAAAGCCTGAAACGCAAACTCCGAATCGTGGCGCATAAAATTATGACTGAAAAGATGCTAAAATTGGGCATACCGGTGGGTAGTCTGCAAAATGCAACGATCGAACTTTTTGACAAAGCCGGGTTTCATATCTTTGATTCCAAAAGGAATTACCTGCCTTGTATAGATGACGGGCAAATCCAGCTTATAATGCTGCGGGCGCAGGAAATGAGCAGGTATGTCGAAGATGGCGTTATTGATGCCGGTATTACCGGTTATGACTGGATAATGGAAAACGGTTCAGATGTGGCCGAGATATGTGAGCTTGCATACAGCAAAGCCACGAGCAATCCCGCCAGGTGGGTGTTGGTAGTTCCTGATGAATCGAATGTCAAGAATATCAAGGATTTGGCCGGCGGGATAATCGCTACCGAGCTTGTGAACGTAACGAAGGAATATTTTGCAGACAAAAACATCAGCGTAAAGGTCGAATTCAGCTGGGGTGCCACCGAGGTCAAAGCGCGGCTTGTGGATGCAATCGTGGAACTTACCGAGACCGGTGCTTCTCTACGGGCGAATAACCTGCGTATTATAGACACCGTGATAAGCTCTACGACAAGGTTTATAGCGAATAAGCAGGCCTGGGACGATAAATTCAAGCGAGAGAAAATAGAGAACATCTCCATCCTGCTCAACGCGGCAATCGAAGCCCGCAGCAAAGTCGGCTTGAAGATGAATATCAGAAAGGATGCATTGGAAACCATCCTGAAGATACTGCCGGCCGAGAAAAGTCCGACGGTTTCCTCTCTGGCTGATCCGGATTATATAGCAATTGAGGTAATTATTGAGGACAAGATCGAACGGTCCCTGGTCCCGGCACTCAAACGAGCGGGTGCCTCCGGCATAATCACATATCCTCTAAATAAGGTTATTCATTAGTAATTGCCGCGATACAAGCTACAGTTTTCTTGCCTTCTGTGTCAAATTTGGTATACTTGCCTGAAAAGTCTCTATTATTGGGTTTAAGACACCGTCGAATTACGGGAAATTTTATTTGTGACGAAACGAATTGCTATTTTGGGTTCGACCGGGTCGATCGGCAAGAACGCGCTGCGGGTAATCGATTCGCTCGGGCCTCAGTACGAAGTAGTTGCCTTGAGCGCTCACAGCAGCGTGGAGCTTCTGGCTGAACAGGCCAGGCGGTATAAGCCGGGTTTTGTTGCTATT
>Ga0315288_10001271_pt1 | contig 32579 bp, 39 predicted proteins | sample YL17G11_20_MG_FD_203454 | JGI IMG/M metagenome (GOLD analysis project Ga0315288, IMG submission 203454) | Sediment microbial communities from Yellowstone Lake, YNP, Wyoming, USA - YL17G11_20 | ecosystem: Environmental > Aquatic > Freshwater > Lake > Sediment | place: USA: Wyoming | collected...
CTTCGGTGCCGGCTGATACGGCGCAGGCCGGCAATCCTCCGGCAGTGGGATCGTTCCCCGCAACGTTTTGTCCACCGTTCCCAGTTCCATCAGGGCTCGCTGGAAATCGGCCTCGTTCAACGGCTTGCCGTGCCAGCCATTCTGGTCTTCGATCCAGGAGACGCCCTTGCCCTTCACCGTGCGGGCGATGATCATCGTGGGCTTTCCTTCCTGGCCGATCCGGCCGTAGGCGTTCATCGTCTGGTCAAGATCGTTTCCGTCCTCCACCACCACCGTCTGCCAACCGAAGGAAGCGATTCGAGCCCGATAGGTCTCCAGATCCCAACCCAACATCGTGGGCCCGCGTTGACCAAGCCGATTCACGTCCAGGATTCCCACCAGATTGTCCAGCCGGTAGTGGGAAGCGACCTCCATCGCCTCCCAACAAGAGCCCTCGGCTAACTCACTGTCACCCAACAGGACATAGGTTTGGTAGGGCAACCGGTCCAGGTATTTGCCGTTGAGGGCAATCCCCAGCCCCACCGATAGCCCCTGCCCGAGAGAGCCGGTGGCGGCGTCCACGTAAGGGAAGCGCGGCGTCGGATGACCTTCCAGCGGACTGCCGAAACGCCGGTAGGTCAGTAGTTCCTCTTCTTGTAACACTCCGGCGACGGTGTAGATGGCGTATAACAACGCAGAAGCGTGACCCTTGGAGAAGATGACTCGATCGTTGTTGGGTAAACCCGGCCGTTCCAGATCGGTCTTCAGGATCCCGCCGAAGAAAAGGGAGACCATCAACTCCACGGCGGACAGAGAGGAGGTAGGGTGACCGGAAGCCGCCCGAGTGGTGGCTAACAGGATGTAATACCGCACGAGTTTGGCAAGCTGGGACAGAAATTCCAGGTTCATGTTCCGTCTTCTCTCAGATTCTGCAACCGGCGGATCGCTTGCTCCAACGGGGGATGGCCAAACAAGGCGGAAGTCGCCACCAGTCGTTGTGCACCTGCCATGACCGCTAATGCCGCGGTTTGGGGATTGATGCCGCCGTCTACGGCAATCGACAACATCGGATGCTCTCGTCGGATCCGGAGGATTTTCCCCAAAGCATCCCGCTGGAAATTCTGGCCGGAGAATCCTTCCTGCACTGACATCACCAGGATTTCGTCCACCTGATCCAGCCAGGGTTTCACCGTTTCCACCGGGGAGCGCATGCCGAGGGCCAGGCCTGCCTCCACGCCGCAGCGGCGACACTCCTTCAGGAAGGTTTCGATCCCCTCCCCCTCCACCTGCGCTAGGAACCGTTTGACGCCACCCTCCAAACCGGGAACCAGGAATTCCAGCGGGCGCTGCACCATCAGATGCAGTTCCAGATTCACCGGAGAGTGCAGTTGGGCAAGGGCAGCAACGTCCGCAAAACTCCGGTTGGGCACCAGATCTCCATCAGCCAGGTCGATCTGCACCCATTGCACGAACGGCTCCACCAGCTTCAGCTTGGCGCCAATCGCGGTCAGGTCCGCTTCCAGTAAACCAGGGATTATCTCCACTGCAGCCCGGTCCAACCGCTCGATTTCCTCCACCCGGCGTTGGTGTCGTTCCTCGCGGCAGAATTCGGTTCGCAGCCAGGCGTCCAGGATACGACGGTTGGATTCGACGGAAACGAAATCGGACGCCAGTACCAGCAAGTTGGCGTCATTTTTGGCGCGGGCCAGATGCGCTGTGTCAACGTCCATGGCGGCAACCGCCCGGATTCCGGCGATCTTGTTGGCTACGATCACCATCCCCGCAGCAGAGCGACAGACCAGGATCCCAAACGCAGTTTCTCCCCGGGTGCGGGCAATAGCCAGCGCTTTGGCAACCGCCAGGGCAAAAAAGGGATAGTCGTCCTCGGGCTCCAGCCGATCGTTTCCTTCGTCCTGAAAGACAATGCCGGACTCCCGCAACCAGTTCTTGATCTGTTCCTTAAGGTGATAACCGCCATGATCAGCGCCCAGATAGTACACCAATTTCTCCATGGGACTCTCTCCTTGCGTCCTAATTCTTCTGTTGCTTCCAACACCAGGCAATTGTCTGTTCTTTCTTCCATTATACGAGTTGTGTAGCCCTTCAACCCGAGGGTGTAGAATATGGCTCAGGAGGGCGTATGGATACGACGATTCAAATTGGTGGCGAGGCAGGCCAGGGGATTGTGACCATCGGTGATACCCTGGCTAAGGTGTTTTCCCGCCACGGCGTTCATGTCTTCACCAGCCAGGATTACGAATCCCGCATCCGAGGAGGTCACAACCTCTATCGGATCCGTTTATCCGAGCAACCCGTGCAGGCCATCCGCGAGCGTATCGACATCCTGGTCGCATTGGACGCGGAAAGCATCCACCAACACAGCAGGGAGCTGGTCGATCACGGGTTTGCTTTGTACGACGGGGAAACCCTCAAGCGTACCGTGACCGACGAACGCTTCCTAGATATTCCCCTAGTTCGCCTGGCGCGGCAGGAAGGCGGAAGCCCCATTATGGCCAATACCGTGGCGATCGGGGCCGTACTGGGGATAATGCGGTTCTCAGCTGTAGCGATGGCGCAAACATTGGAAAAAACCTTCCAACACCGGGGAGCAGAGGTCGTGGCGTCCAACCTGAAAGCGGCCCAAGCCGGCTACGAGTTCGCCCAGTCCCATTGCCCGCTCTGTTCCTTCGTCCTCGCTCCACCGGCAGCCGGCCGACTGTTGATCGACGGGGCCAGCGCCATCGGCTTGGGGGCAATCGCTTCCGGCCTGAAGTTCTATGCCGCCTACCCGATGACTCCCTCGACCGGGGTGATGACCTATATCGCTTCCCACGCTAAGGAGCTGGGAATCGTAGTAGAGCAGGCGGAAGATGAGATTTCGGCGATCAACATGGTTTTGGGTGCGTCTTTTGCCGGTGTTCGATCCATGACCTGCTCTTCGGGTGGAGGGTTCGCCCTGATGGTGGAAGGCCTTTCCCTGGCGGCGATGACGGAAACTCCAGTAGTGATCGGTCTGGGTATGCGACCGGGGCCGGCCACTGGTTTTCCTACCCGCACTGAGCAGGGAGACCTCTTGTTCGCGCTGCACGCCGGCCACGGCGAGTTCCCCCGCGTCCTGTTCGCCCCTGGAACACCAGAGCAGGCTTTCTATTTAACCAATAAAGCCTTCGACCTCGCGGAGAAATACCAGATTCCCGCTCTGATCCTGTTTGACCAATACCTGGCCGATTCGTTGGTCACCTGCGACCGGTTGGATTTCGGAAAACTGTGTCCCCAGGATTCCCGTTTGCGGGATGATCCCGCTTCGGATAGCGGGACTTACCGGCGTTACGCGTTCACGCCAAGTGGGGTCAGCCCAATGGCAGTGCCAGGAAACGGGCCTGGCCTGGTGGTGGCAGACAGCGACGAGCACGATCAAGACGGACACATCGTCGAAGATGGCCAGACGCGCATTCAAATGACGAACAAGCGCCTTATGCGCAAGCTGCCACTACTACGTCAGGAGATTTCCCCTCCGGAACTGCTGGGCGATCCCACCGCGGAGATCGTGCTGGTGGGGTGGGGCTCCACCTACGGTCCCCTGACTGAAGCGTGGAGGGAGTTCTCCGGCAGATCGGTAGCTCTCCTCCATTTCAGCCAGTTATCCCCGTTCCCCGGAACGCAGACTTTCGACTACATCCGATTGCTGCGACAGGCCAAGCACACGGTCTGCGTGGAGAACAACGCCACAGGGCAGTTCGCCCGTCTCGTGCAGGCGGAGACCGGTTTTACCTTCCATCACCAAATCCACCGTTACGACGGTCGTCCGTTCACCGTGGACGGCCTGGTAGGAGAGATCCATGACGTTCTTGAGCGCATTTGAAGGGCAAACCCCGGCCTGGTGTCCGGGGTGCGGCAATTTCGCGATCCTGCGAGCGTTCCAGCAGGCGATGGCGGAGCTAGACTGGCAACCCCACCAATTCCTGATCGTTTCCGGCATTGGCCAGGCGGGGAAATTCCCCCACTACCTGCGCTGCCATACCTTTAACGGGTTGCACGGACGAACATTGCCCGTGGCCACGGGCATCCGCTTGGTGAATTCCCGGCTGCCGGTGTTTTGCTCCGCCGGAGACGGCGACTGCTACGGGGAAGGAGGCAACCACCTGCTGGCTGCGATCCGCCGCAACATCAATGTAAAGCTGCTGGTGCATGACAACCAGGTCTACGGCCTGACGAAAGGCCAGGCTTCCCCCACCAGCGCAGCCGGTACCGCAAGTAAGACCCAACCCTTCGGCGATCTGTCTCAACCGTTGAATCCGATGGCACTGGCCGTTGCGATGGACGCCAGTTTCGTGGCCCGCGGATTCTCCGGGAATCTGGAGCAACTCCAAGGATTGATCATGGAAGCAGCCAAACACCAGGGATTTGCTTTGATCGATATCCTGCAGCCCTGCGTTTCCTTCAACAAGGTCAATACTTACGAATGGTACCGCCAGCGCGTGGTCCCCCTGGAACCCGGCTACGATCCCACGGACCGTCTCGCCGCTTTTGCCCGGGCGCTGGAATTCGACGACAAAATCCCCACCGGCGTGCTCTATCGTCACCAACACCCCACGTTCGAGGAACAGGTCTCGGTCAGCCGGCAAGGACCTTTGGCGGTTCAGCCCTTTGATCGCGCCAAAGCAGAGGTGCTGTTGGCAGACTTCCTCTAGCCGCGGGTGTCAGACCAAAGGCTAGGCGCGCTGGCAGTGCAGCGTAAACAGATCCAGGTATTCGTCGGCGTAGCAGAGGGAATCGCAGCCGCAGGCGAATGCAGGGCCTAGCTTCCTGTCCAGCAAATCCTTCCATTGCCAACGCAACAGGTGGTAGTCGGAGCGGACACCGCGCGGCTGGGTGAGCAGGCTGACGGCCTCCGTCATCAGGAAAAGATCGATGCAGGCCAGCGCCACCTCCACCGGGGCATCGTGGCAGAACACGAAGTCCATCATCCGTCCGTAGGATTGGTACACGGAAAGGGCCAACTCGGGCGAGTGCATCGCCGGCAGATCGTTGTTGGCGTTCAGCTCGAACAGCAGGAAGTGGTCGATCCACGGTTCAAGCCGGCTCAGGTGAACCTCCTTGTCCTCGTAAGGCATGTGGTGGAAAGCCAACGAAGCCAAGGCCACGTCGTAGCGGGCGTCCAACATGTCGCTTAAGTCCTGGATCCTGGCGTTGACCGTACGGATGCGCTGGCGGGGAAACTCCTTGGCTACCGTCTCTTCGGCCAAGGCGCACATCGCGGGAGAGGGATCGACCAGCAGGATCTCACCGACCTCCCCGACCTTGCCACATTCCTGCAGATGCTGAACCAGCTGTACCACCAGCGCGCCGTTACCGGTGCCAATGTCCAAGATCCGGAGCGGGTGTTGAAAGCGGGGCAAGCTGTGCCCGCACTGTTTCAGGAAACGCTCGCGCGCGCTTTTGATCGTGGGTACGCCGGCAAAGTGGACGAAAGACCTGGGATCGGCAAAAGCCACCGCCGGCATCACCAGGCTCCTGTTTTGCCGCTTGAGGAAGTTCAGCAGGAAACCGTTGGAGAAAAGGCCGTCCTCCTCCAGCAGCACTCCTTCCCAGCACCAGGCCTGGCCGCGCTCACCTAGCCCTTTGGCTACCAGCGTAGTGCCGACAAAGTAGTCGAACGCCGGAATCAGGTTGGGACGGATTTCCCGGTCAAAATCGTGCGGCTCTGCGGTCCCGGCCAGCGCTTCCTGGGCACAGGCCACCCAGCGCTCCTGTTCCTGCCCGGAAAGAAACAGCATTGGTCCTGCGCTCGTCCCCAGCGACCTTGGGTGTCAGTTCTGTTCTGGCGCTGCGTCGGCAGTGTCGTAGCTGGGAATGATCGTATCGAAGGCGGAGAGAGCGAAAACCTCCTTCACCATCCCCCCCATGCCGCAGACGGCCAGCGATCCTCCCAGACCTTTCAGTTTCTTAGCTGTGGACAAGATGACGCGCAATCCGGCGCTGCTGATGTATTCCAGCGGAGCCATGTTCAACAGGACGTGCCGATGTCCATCGTCCACCCACAAGCCGCATTGCTTTTCCAAATCCGGGGCGGTGATGGCATCGAGGCGGCCGTCCAGTGTGATCACCGACCAGCCTTTATTCTTCATCGGTTCAATTTGCATTTTTTTTCACGCTCCTTCTTTCCTCATAGCATACACACCCTGGGCGCCTGGAGACAACGGGCTAGCCAGACGTCCTTACTTTCAGGTCTATGTGCACCAACATGTTGCGTCGATACAAATTCAAACCGCCATGGATGCCCAATTGGAGCAATACCAGCAGCATCATCACCCCCAGGAAAATCCCCAGCGGGTTGAAGATCCCGCGCGTGGCATCGAGCAAAGTCAGAAACAAGGGCCAGAAGAACAGCCAGAAAAAAATGGCGATCGTCGCCAGCGAATAGGCCAGATAGAGCCAGCGAGTTCTCCCAGGGAGGGGTGGGAGGGCTTTCTGCCGCAAGAGGCGTGCCAGGGCCGCTCCCAGGAAGGCAAACGAGCGGTTCTGCAAGTTGGGTTGGTCCGTTAAATCGACCAGGATATAGTACCCGTCCAATTCCAGGAAGGGGATCAGATTCAGCAATGCATTGGTGAGCGACGCCAACGTCAGACTGTTGAAGATTAGCGCGCCGGTGGTGGCGCCTATACGAAGGCACAGTTCCTGTCCCCAATTGAACAGGCAGGCCAGCACCAGGGTGGAAAGAGGCCCCGCCAGGGAAATGGCCACTCGTTTCCAACGGCTGGGAAATATCCAGGCCTCGGTGGTGTCCACAAAGGCGCAGATGATCCCGAAATAAAACATCACACCGAAGGCCCGGATCTTCCCACCAAGACGCTTCAGAACCACTCCGTGGGAGAGTTCATGCACCAAAACGCTGAAGAAAAAGCCGATCACCGCAAGGGTCGTTCCAATGAACGCCAACCACACCAGCAATGCCGGCGCGCTCCATAGCCAGCTCACCGATCGCTGGATCGCTACGAACAACCCGTCGGGATTTGGGAGCGAGAACTGCAAACACAGTAGGTTCGACAGGATCGAGCGAAATCTGGGAACGGGTTTGCCTTGCTAGAGGGCTTCGCCTGAAACCAACAGGTCTTTTGCCAAAAGGTCTTCCACGATTCCACCGACGAACTGGGGATGCACGAGGCCAAATTGCTTGATGAAAGCCCGATAGATGGCGCGCACTTCCGTTCGCCCGTCGGCAGCTTCCAGCACAAAACGGGCTTCGGGCGTCAAACGATAGGCGCTCTGGCGACCGGTGCAGAGAGCCATCGCCATCTCTCCTGCAGTGCGGATTTCCACACCAGTTGCCAGCTTGGGCGTCAAACCAAGGAAATACAATTCACCGGGATCCTCCACCCGGCGAGCGTATTGCGTCAGGGAAACCGTTACCTGGCTGCCGCGGGTTTGCCGGGAGGCTTTGTCCACCCATTCCAAGATCATCCGCCGCCAGAAGATGTCCGGATGCACGCGCATCCCGGGGAACTCTGTCAAGGCCGCGTCATCCTGGTCAAAACGAGGATCAAGGGGTAGGGTGCGCGGGAATGTCAGGTCCACCGTGATCCATTGGCTGTAGGGTTGAACTCGAACCAAGAGGTCGCCGCGAACATGCAGGGCGTCGGCTAACGTGAAAAGCGCTTCCACCACTTCACTGGCCGCCATCAACAGGCGGTCCAGGATCCGGCCCTGTACGCCGGATCGTTCTACCCGACGCGGAGGGACTGTTCCACCGCCTCCACAGCCAGGGTATCCAGCGGGAACCGCATCGTCGTCTGCTCGTCCGTTTCCGACGAATCAGACCTGTTTTCTCGCTGAACGCTGATCAAATCGCTCGTCTTGCGATTCCCCATTCGATCGATCGAGAGGTCAGATGATGATTTTCGATTGACGCTGTCCGATCTCTTCCAAAGTCATATCTTCGCCTGGAGAAAAATAGGGAAGGACTAGATGGCGAACGGTCGCCGAATCCTCAACGATTGCAAGGACCATTCCGTCCGGCACGTGGGTGCCATGTTCCGCCAACACGACTTTTGGTTCATTCAGAAATCGCTTTTTCAATTCGGGATCCAATGCAAATTTCAGGTACAACTCTTGCAGATTCGATTCCATGGTGCCCATTTTTTCGATGATTTGTTTTTCCGCAGGAAACTCTCTGTATCCTCAGATAGAGCGATTGTCTCGGTCTTGCTAGCCCCCCTTGATGGTCAACCGCAACCGATTCTTCCCATGGCTATACTGATATTCCGCCCGGTCCGTCATGTGACGCACCAGATGAATGCCCAAGCCACCGATGCTCCTCTCTTCCAACGGGACGTTCAGGTCCGGTGTGGCTCGTTCCAGCGGATTAAAGGGACGGGCATCGTCTTCCAACTCCACCGTCAGCTTATCGGGCTGCCAGGACAACCGGATGGTGATCCAGTGTTCAGCCTCGTCCGCGTAGCCATAGGAGATGGTATTGGTCAACAGCTCGTCCAGCACGAGGTCCAACTTGGGCAGGAGCGCGGCGGGAAACCCGGGGTATTTTTCCATCCGCTCCAGCATCGGTGCCAGGGTCCCGAGCTGCTCGATTCGATTCACCAGGCGGAACTCCCGTTGGTTCTGGCAGGGAGCAGATTCTGCCGGTAGCTCCGGAGTGAGGTATCGGATCGCCAACATCGTGATGTCGTCCGATTGTTCCGTGCCGCCCACATACTGGCGGATGCTCTCGCTGACGGCGCTAAGCAGTCCTTCGGGAGATTGAAAATCGCCTGCGGCCAGTACCTGTTCCAGGCGTTCCTCTCCATACAACTGGTGGCGTTCGTCCATCGCTTCCGTCACACCGTCGGTGTAGGTGTAGAGGAACTCACCCCCCCTCAGGCAGAGCGAGTGCTCCACGAAGCGAGCCTCTTCGATCACCCCCAGAGCCGGGTTGGGACGGTGGGTCAGCGTTTCCAGCTGGCCGCGACCGTGCAGGACATAGGGCGGGTTGTGACCGGCGCTGGCGAACTGCAGATTGCCGTTGCGCAAATTCAGGAGTCCGCAAAAGGCGGTGACGAACATGGAGGAGGGATTGTTCTGGCAGAGCTGGTCGTTCAACTTGGTCAGGATGACCACCGGGTTGCTGTTTTCAGCGGCTGCCGAGCGAAACAAGGAGATGGTTACGGCCATGAACAGGGAAGCCGGCACTCCCTTGCCGGAAACGTCGCCGATGATAAAGCAGAGCTGGTGCGGACTGGTCAGAAGGAAATCGTAAAGATCCCCTCCCACCATGCGAGCGGCTTCCATCGAGGCGAAAATGTTGAAGCCCTTGTGATCGGGAAAGGGCGGGAAGATCTTGGAAATCATCCCCATCTGAATGTCCCGGCCGATCTTCAGCTCGCTTTCGACCCGCTCGTTTGCCGCCGTGGTCTGCTTGAGGTCGGCGATATATTCTTTCAGTGAACCCTGCATGGCGGCAAACGAGCGGGTCAGCTGGCCCAATTCATCCTGACTCCGCGGCGTCGGCAGCGGACCGTCCAGATTCCCGGTGGCAATCGCCAGGCTGGCCTTGGCCAATGCCGTGATCGGTCGGGTGAAGGAACGGGCAATCAAGAGAATCACCAGGAACAGCACGATGAAGCAGCCTGCCGCCATCAGGATCGTGATTTGGGTGATCGCATTCAGTCCGGCCAGCACTTCTTCCGGTAGGAGCACCAACGCCAGCGACCAGCCGCTGGAAGGCAATGGTGCGAAGGCCAACCAAGTTTGCCGATACAAGTAGGGGCTCTCGATCACTTCCAGCCCCCGTTCCCCGTGAATCATCTTTTGTCCGATCCTTCGCAGATTCGGATCGTTCTGTTCTTCCGCCTTGCTGAAAATGGATTCGTTCATCACCCACTCCGACTGTGGGTGGGTGATATAGGTCCCGTTTTGTGAAAGCAGCACGCCATAACCGGATTGGTAGATCTTCAACTTGGCCACGAAACTGCGCAGTTGTTCCAGCGAAATATCAGCGGTGACTACACCCCAGAATACACGCTGGTTTCCTGCTTGGTGATAGAAGGGAACCGAGTAGGTGGACATAATCAAACCACTGCCGCCTTCCTCGCTATAGAAAGGTTCACTCCAGATGGGTTTTTGCAGCAGCTTAGGAATTTGGTACCAGTCCATCGAGAAATACGAATACGTCTCACTGCCCAAGAACAACAGGGATGCTTGATCGGAACCGGTCCGGCGATAGGCGGAAGGTGCAAAGTAGATTGAATCCGGATTGAAAGCGTAAGGCTCGAAGGCGATGGTCAGGCCGGACAACTCGCTGTTTTGTTCCACCAGGTGCAGCAACCAATCGGTCAGTTCCTCGCGCACCACGTCGCCGGAGTTTTCCAGAATGCCAGCCAGCATCTGCGGTATCTTCTGAACGGGATTCAGCGCGGTTTCAATTTGGTTCACCGTGGCTGTGGTCAAATTTGCGATATTTTGTCGGGCGTCTTCTTCCATCTGGGCGCGGGTATAGGCGTAGTTGTTGAAGAAAATCAAAGAGAAGAGGATGGCATTGCTGACAAACAGGACCAGAATCAGCTTGAAGGCCAGTCCGCGGCGTTTGAACACGCTACGGATTTCCTGCCAGGGGAAGGCAAAAATCCTGGTGATCGGGCTGCTTCTGGATCAGTCCCGCCTGCAGTAGTTCCAAAGAGACAAAACCCAAGTCTTCCGGTTGCAGGATGCCCATTTTCCTTTGATCGCCAACGGGCAAAATCAGCTCTTGCATCTTCGCCAGCATCCATTTCTGGTGGACGTGGTTGGTTCCGGTGTGAGCTGCGGCTGCATAGCGCATCACGATGCCGGTGGCTTCCTCCGGATGATCAAAGGCGTACTGCCAACCCTCTAGCGAAGCCTTCACCATCGCCTGACAGAGTGCTGGATCTTGGTCGTACGTGTTTTGCAGACAGTAAATCCCGTCCTCGGGAAAATTCAATTGGTAATCGGCAAACAAGAAGGTGTTCAATTCGGTCGAATCCATTCCGCTGTTCAACACCAAGTGATACTCGTTATAGAGCATGGCGGATGCGACATCGATGGCTCCCCGCAGGAACAGATTCATGGTGGCGGATTGTGGGATTTCTACCATCTGCGCTTGGTACCTTCGAAACAGCGCGCGAGCCGGCACGGAGAAATCACCGCCCCACAATCCAATTTTTTTACCGTCCAGGTCCTCCGGTTTGGTGATGCCGCTGGTTTTCTTGGCGATCAACATCAAGCCGGATTTTTGGATGATTTGGGCCAGATTCAGCAGCGGCGCTCCATTGTCCCATTGTTGCAGGGCGGAGGTGAGCCAATCGGTGGCAAAATCGGCCTTGCCCTGCTTGACCAGCTCTAAGGAGGAAGTCCCCGGCCCTCCGTGCACAAAACGGAGCTCGATTCCGTACTTGTCATAGATGCCCTTTTCATACGCCATATAATAGCCGGCGAACTGGGCTTGCGGGATCCATTGCAGGGCAAGAACGGCTTGTTTTTTGGCGGGTGGCTGGGAGTAGGAAGGAATGGCGGCGCCAAAGACAAAAACCAGTAACAGGGCAACCAGAACTGTTTTGCGCCAACCTTCGCTTCGCCGTTCGCTTTTGGCCATTTCGTCAGGTTTCCCTTCGGGCGCAGCCACCCTGGCTAGAAGGAGAGGATTGCTTCCTTGTAGTTGCGATGGACCTCCAGGAACATGTCAAAACCGGTCATCTTCAGCACGTCCTTGACCAATGGTTTGGGGTTGAGCAGCTTCAGATTCGGTGAGGTGAAGGTGCCATCCCGTAGGCCCTGGCTCATCGCTTCCTCGCCTTCCTGTGCCAGGTCCCCCTTCAGCATTTTAAAATGGAATGCAGGACGCGCAATCTGGAGCTGTTGATATAGTTCACCTCGCTCAGGTCAAGCAGCAGGTCGCGTGTGCCAGCCTGATACGCCTTTTCGGCTGTTTTTTGAAATTCCGCCACCGTTTCCACATCGATGCTTCCGCTGATGGCGAGCACGGTCACGGGGACCCGACCTTGCTCATGCTTGATAGTGATTACCATGGTCCTGCCTCCTTCGTTACGAATCCGTCCCTATATTATACCGCGCCGGAACTTACGGGAATGGCTTCGCAGCGGAAAAACGCCTGGTATGATGAGAGGATGGACAAACACGGGGATGCCAACGCGCAGAACAGATCGCAGCGAGCCCTCTCCCGGCGCGAGTTCCTGGGGCGCGGGCTGGCTCTTGGCGCCAGCTTGGTTCTGGGCGGTTCGCTCCTTTCTTTTCTGTCTTCCTGTCTCCGGACGGGGGAACCTCTCCCGTCTTCGGCGCCCTCCACTAGTGCCCCGCCTACGTCCCAACCATCCTCCTCGACGCCATCGACCGCCGAATTGATGGTGGTGCGCGGCCCCATCCCCTCCGCCCTGGTGGAAGTGGCCCTGGCCGGTTTGGGCGGGATGGAACGGTTTGTGAAACCGGGAGCGGACGTGATCGTTCACCCCAACATCTGCGTGGCCTACCGCAGCTTCGAGTACGCCGCCACCACCAACCCGGAAGTGGTGGGAACCATCGTCCGGCTTTGTCTGAAGGCGGGCGCGAAGCGGGTGCGGGTGATGGATTCCCCTTTTGGCGGTACCTCGGAGGAAGCCTACGAGATCAGCGGTATCGGACCGGCGGCACGCACCGCCGGCGGAGAAATGGAATTCATGCACCCGGCCAAGTTTACCGAGGCTGAAATCCCGGACGGGAGGGACATCACTTCCTGGCCGATCTACCAGGACGCTTTAAACGCCGACGTTTTGATCAATGTGCCCATCGCCAAGCACCACAATCTGGGCCGTCTCAGCCTGGGAATGAAGAATTTGATGGGCTTGATTCAGAACCGGGGGGGATTCCACGCCAACCTGGGCCAGCGCATCGCAGACCTGGCCTCGCGCCTATGTCCGATGCTGACAGTGGTGGACGCGGTGCGGATCCTGCGCAATCACGGACCTACCGGTGGAAACCTGGACGACGTGCAACAGACCAACACCGTGATTGCTTCCACCGATTTTGTGGCCGCGGACGCCTATGCTGCCACTCTCTTTGGCCTGACCGGTCCGGACATTCCCTATCTCCGTGCGGGCGGGGCCATGGGCCTGGGCCAATTGGACTTGGCACGGGTTCCCACCGAGGAGATCGCGCTCTCTCCCTAGACATGTGGATCCGGGCGAAACGCACGGTGCACTGGCTGCGGCGTGCCCTGCAATGGGTGGTGTTTCTTTTGTTCCTTCAGTTGTTGCTGTCCACCGTGCAGGGTGTTTCCGGTTTACCCCAGGACCTTTTCTTCCGTCTGGACCCATTGCTGGGGATTTCCGCCATGTTGGCCGGCGGAATCTGGATCCCGGCGCTGGCGCTGGGTGGGCTGGTTCTGCTCTCCGCGCTTGTTTTCGGCCGAGCCTGGTGCGGCTGGATCTGCCCATTGGGATCGCTATTGGACTGGCTGCCAGCCCGTCGGGAACGGCGCCTGTCCCCGACATGGCGCACGCTCAAATACCTGCTGCTGATGCTGCTGCTGGTGTTGGCCGTGCTGGGCAGCCTGGCGTTAGCCGGCCTGGATCCGATCGCTCTGTTCTGGCGCGGACTGGCCGCCGTCCTGCTGCCGGCTCTGGGGGCGCTGATGTCTGCTGTGGAAGGGGCACTGTACCAGGTTCCGGCGCTAAACCCGGCGACGGACTGGTTCGATTCTCTCCTGCGCGGTCCCCTACCCCTGGATCAACCTTTTTTCCTGCCCAATTTGTGGGTCCTCGGCCTGATGATTTTCGTCCTGGCTTTGAATGCAATTCACCGTCGGTTCTGGTGCCTCTCACTTTGCCCGCTGGGCGCGCTGCTGGGCTGGCCGTCGCGCATCGCTCTCTTCCGTCGCCAGGTGGAGGCTCAGGCCTGCATTTCCTGCGGACGCTGCCGGGACATCTGCCCGACGGGTACGGTCGACAGCAAAGCCGCTTTTTCCTCCGACCCGGCCGAATGCGTAACCTGCCTGGAATGCCGGGAGATTTGTCCCACCCGAGCCATTCACTTCCCCGGGGTGCGGCGGCTGGCTGTGGCCAAGTCCTACGATCCCAAACGGCGCAAAGTGTTGGGGTCCCTGGGCATTGCCGCCACCGGGATTCTGCTGGCTCGAATGATCCCGCCGGCGGCCGGGACCCAGGCCCTTTTCGTACGTCCGCCAGGAGCCAGCGAATCCAGTCTGGCCAGCCTTTGCTTCCGTTGCGGTCATTGCGTGCGCGTCTGTCCCACCGGAGGGTTGCAGCCCCTTTCCGTTCAGGGCGGCTTGGAACGACTGTGGACGCCGGTATTGGTCTCCCGTCGCGGCCCTTGCAGCTTCAGCTGCAATTCCTGCGGCGCGGTCTGCCCCACCGGCGCCATCCCTCCCTTGCCCCTGGCGGAAAAACAAGTCACCCGCATCGGCCTGGCGAAGATTGATCGGGCCCGATGCATCCCCTGGGCCGAAGGAAAAGAATGCATCGTCTGCGAGGAAGTCTGTCCGGTGGCCGAGAAAGCGGTGAAATTGCAACAGCAGACGGTACTGGCCGGCGATGGCGGAACCACCGTGTTGCGGCCCTTCGTGTTTTCCGATCTCTGCATCGGTTGCGGCATCTGCGAGCAACAATGCCCGGTGGTCGGCGACGCGGCCATCCGCGTATTTGTGCGCTAAGCTAACCGCCGCGGTTGGGTGGATGATCCTTGGTCGGTCGAATGGGTTGGGGCATGGATTTGCAGCAACCGTTCCGAATGCGGATTGATAGGACAGGCGGAGGTTGTGGGAAAGCAAGAGGCCGACTTGCGTCGGCCTCCCCTCCTTGTTGCCAAACCCTCTCCCTAGAAGGGTTTGGTCGCCAATAACACCTTCACACTATACAGCATTTTTTCCGGGGCGATGTCCTGGGCCTCGATCGGCTGGTTGGGGTCGATCACCACATCGTCGGCCGGCTTCCAGTTGACGTCGATCATGGCAAGGCCTTTGTCTTTAGTGAAACCGCGCTGGGTGCCGGTCGGTCCGTCGGCAGCGTAGGCTATGTCTTCCTTCCAACCCTTGCCCTCCAAAATGGTGGCCAGGATCTGAGCGGTAATTGCCGGGCTGGCAAAATCATTGCCGGTGCCCTCCACAACGATGGCCTGACCCCAACCGCTGCCACCACCGATTGAGTCGACAAAATCTTCCTGGTTGATCTTCAGGTCCATGTTGAGCGCGGATTTGATTTCGGCAAAGACGGAGTCCACATCGGCGGAAGGCAATCCCTGAAAGTGGACTTCGCCCGTTCCGGTGGGACTCGGTGAACCGGTCGTAGGGCCAGTGGTCGGGGTGGTGGAAGTGCCGCCGCAAGCGGAGAGCGAGAGAGCCAGGCCGAGCAGCAATATAAAGGTTTTGGAAATTTTCATCATTTCCTCCCTGCAAATATATCGTCTTGATTATACCCGGATTCTTTTCTTGCTGCGCATCCGGCATCTCATATCGTTTTTTCTGCGTCTTTCCTTTAGAATAGATCCTGTTGTGCCTGGATAGAATCGGTCGCAAGAATCAATTCGTCGTGGAGGGAATTGCATGGAAGCGAAGAAGCCATGGAGCACACCGGAGTTAATCGTACTGACGCGGGGTACGCCCCAGGAACAAATTCTGCATTCCTGCAAGGGTTCTAATTTACCAGGGAGTGCAAAATACTTCGATAATGGCTGTAATGCTTATGAAGGGGTTCCCTGCGGCAATTGCATGGTGATTGGCAATTCCTAGGGATCAGATGGAATTCGTAACTCGTCACTCGTAACTCGTAACTGCCCTTCTAGTCCAAGACGATGTTTACGATCTTGTCCGGCACCACGATCACCTTACGCACGGTTCGCCCTTCCAGGTATTTCTCCACCTTGGGGGAAGCCAGCACCAGATCCGCGGTTTCCTTCTCGCTTAACCCTTGGTCCACCTCCAACCGGTCCCGCAGCTTGCCATTGATCTGGATCACCAGCGTCGCCTTCTCCGCTGCCAGGATCGCTTCGTCCCAAACGGGCCAGCGCTGCTGGTGCACGCTACCAGGCAGGTCGGCGCGTTCCCACAATTCAGCAGACATGTGGGGGGCGTAGGGCGCCAACAGCAGGCACAGATCCCGCAGCAGTTCGCTTTGCAACGCATTGCTTTGCGACTCCAAGGGAACGGTTGCCCGGTAGTCCGACCAGGCGTTCACCAGTTCCATCAAGGCGGAGATGGCCGTGTTGAGTCGGAAGCGCTCACCAATATCCTGGGTCACTTTCTTGATGGTCTCGTGCAGTTTGGCCCGCAGAGTTCGTTCGGCCGCCGCATGGCTACTCCCTCGCTCCTTGCGCTGGGCCAGGAACTCCAGCGCCAGCCGCCAGATCTTGTTCAGGAAGCGGTGAATCCCTTCCAACCCCCGCTCGCTCCATTCAGCGTCCATTTCCGGGGGCGAGATGAACAGGGCGTACATCCGGGCGGCATCGGCTCCAAATTGGGCGACAATCCCTTCCGGTGGCACCACGTTCCCTTTGGATTTGGACATGGCGCTGCCGCCGAGAGTGACCATCCCGTGGGTAAACAGCTTGCGAAACGGCTCCTGAAACTGTACCAGGCCCAGATCGTAAAGCACTTTGGTGAAAAAGCGGGAATACAGCAGATGCAGGATAGCGTGCTCGATCCCGCCGATGTAAAGATCCACCGGCAGCCAGTAGTTGGCCGCCTGCGAATCGAACGGCCGGTCGGAGGGATTGGTTAGGGCGTTGGGGCTGGTGTAGCGCAGGTAATACCAGGAGGAATCGACGAAGGTGTCCATGGTGTCGGTTTCCCGCCGAGCCGGTTCGCCGCAGGCAGGGCAGGCGGTCTCCACGAACTCCTTCACCCTGACCAGGGGCGAGCCGCCCTTGCCGGTGAAGGTCACCCGGTCCGGCAACAACACCGGCAAATCTTTCTCCGGTACGGGAACGATGCCGCAACGCTGGCAATAGAGCATCGGGATGGGAGCACCCCAGTAGCGTTGGCGGGAAATCAACCAGTCCCGCAGACGGTAGTTGATCGTGGCTTTGCCCATCCCCCGTTCCTCCAACCAGGCTGTCGTTTTCTGGTAGGCCGTATCCCCCCGAGTGCCGGAAAGAGGCCCGGAATGAACCATCGTACCGTATTCGGCATAAAGGCAAAGGGGGCGGAACCAATCCCGCGAGTGGAGGATTTCCATCGTGGTGCGATACGCCCGCGCCGGCGGGAGGATGGTTTGGAGTCTTTCCACGATCTGCCGGTCGGCCTCGACCGAATCCAATTCCACGATCTTGCCGGGAAACACGAAAGCAAAGCGTTGGCCCACGATGGTGCCAAACCCGTTCGGAACCAGGGATTGCGCCAGCAACTTCAGGTATTCGTCCACTTGCGCGGCTCCCTCCAGCTCGACCGTCACTTCCGGAATGCCATTCTCCGGCCGGATTTCGCAAAGGATCGCGCGAGCCTGCAGTTCCCGGAGAAAGCCGTCGGTCACCGACTCCGGCCCCACCATACTCCGAGCTTTCCCGTCCGGGCGCTCGATCACCGGAACGATGGGTAAGCCGCACTGAATGGCGAAGGCGAAATCGCGCTCGTCATGGGCGGGTACGGCCATGATCGCGCCGGTACCGTAGGTCACCAGCACATAGTCGGCGATCCAGATCGGAATCCGTTCTCCGTTGACCGGGTTGACAGCGTAGGCTCCGGTCCAGACACCAATTTTTTCTTTTTCGGTGGACTCCCTTTCCACATCGGTCTGGCGGCGGGCTTGTTCCACGTAGGCCTCTACCTCCGCCCGTTTCTCCGGCACCACCAGCTGTTTCACCAGCGGGTGCTCCGGCGCCAGCACCATGAAGGTGGCGCCCCACAAGGTGTCGGGACGAGTGGTGAAAACGGCGATTTTCGATGTACGATGTGCGGTTTTCGATCCAGGTTCGTCACTCGTCACTCGCCACTCGGTACTCGGTACTTGACATTCGAAGTTGACCAAGGCTCCTGTGCTGCGCCCGATCCAATTGCGCTGCATCGTTTTTACCCGCTCCGGCCATTCCGCCAACTGATCCAGGTCGTCCAGCAGGCGGTCGGCGTAGGACGTGATCTTGAAGAACCACTGTTCCAGGTCCTTCTTTTGCACCGGGGTCTGGCAGCGCCAGCAGCCGCCCTCCTCCACCTGCTCGTTGGCCAGCACGGTCTGACAGTGTGGGCACCAGTTTACCGGCGCTTTCTTCTTGTAGGCCAGGCCGCGTTCCCAGAATTTTAGGAACAGCCATTGGGTCCAGTGGTAGTATTCAGGCTGGCAGCTGGCGAAGCGGCGGTCCCAGTCGTAGGAAATGGCCATCATCTTCTGCTGCCGCTCGATGGCGGAAATCGCATCATAGGTCCAATGCGCTGGGTGCAGGCCCCGCTCGATGGCGGCATTCTCTGCCGGCATGCCGAAGGCGTCCCATCCCATCGGGTGCAGCACGTTGTAACCCTGCATCCGCATGAAGCGAGCCATCACGTCGCCGATGGAGTAGGTCCGCCCGTGCCCCATGTGCAAGCCTCCACCGGAGGGATAGGGAAACATCACCAGGTTGTAGAACTTGGGTTTGCCTTCCCGAGCGCCGTCTTCCAGCGTGGAGGGCTCGGCCGCCCATCGCTCCTGCCACTTTCCCTCGATGGTTGGTGCGTCGTATTTTTCCGTTGTCATCTTCAGTAATCTCCTTTGGAAATGAAAAAATCCTTTGCGCCCCAGGGGCGAAAGGATCTCTCACGCGGTACCACCCTAGATTTATTTGGTGGAGCTGACGGGATTCGAACCCGTGGCCTCTTCCATGCCAAGGAAGCGCGCTCCCTCTGCGCCACAGCCCCACACCAAACCTCGTTTGCGCGTTAACGGGCGCCTCCGCGACGAGCTACTCTGTTCACCCGCCGGGCTCCGGGACGAGTTCAGCTCTGTGCTTACTACTTCCCTTCTTCGCCGATGTAGCACTCTATTATAGGAGTGAGGCCTGCAATGTCAAACGGAGAAGAAATCAGGATTCCGCAACCAGCTTCTTTTTTATTTTGACGCCCGCTTTTTGTTATAAGATATTGTTTTCCTCTCTACACGCTGCACTCAATGATTTGCATGACCTGTCTGACTCGTAACTCGTAACTCGCAACTTGTCTCTATTAGTTCCAGTCGTCTTCTTCGGATAGGATCTGGCGCTGCAACATTCGTTGCAGTTCAATCTCCCCGATGTCGCCGGCTTCCAGCAGAATCTGGCCGATCAAGCTGCGATCGCGGTCAGCCATTTCCTCCTGTCGGCGCACAGCACGGAGCACGGCACTCTCGTCGAGGTACCCCATCTCCATTCCGATTTCGCCCAGCCGTTTGCGGAGCATTCCCATTCTGCCATCTCTCCTTTTTTTTGACCCGCCTCGCTCCGCTGGCAAACCGCTGCTTTACTTTAGCATAAAACGCACCGTTGGAAAGTCTCTTCCGTCTAACAGGAAATTGACAGAAGAAAAGGCAAGCAGCAGAATGGATCTGGTGTATGGAACCTAACGTGGAACCGAAACCCCCCAAAGCCACCAAGCGCGGACGGATCGGGCTAAGGTTCTTCTCTATTTTGCTGATATTGGGGGGCGTTGTGCTGGTGATCATCCCCTTTTATCCCGCCATTCGTTATTACCTGTTCCCCCCGCAGCTCTCCTCCCAAGGGGAAGAGATCATCCGGCTTGCCCAGATTCCCCTGCCTCCCTCGCCCACCTCCACCGCAACCGGCACATCTTCCCCCACTCTGACAGCTTCTTCCACCGCCACTCCCACTCCTTCCACCCAAAAACCGGCCCTACCGGAAGGGCCGATGATCATCATCCCCAAGATCGGATTGGAAGCACAAATCACCCGCACCCTGAGCTGGGAGAATTTGATGGCCGGTGTGGGCCACGACCCGTCCACGGCGGCTCCGGGGGAAAACGGCGTCTGCCTGCTCTACGGCCATCGTTTCCTGAATTGGACCGATCCCTCCACCGGGTATTTCTACCTGCTGGACAAGCTGCAGCCGGGCGACCCGGTGATCCTTTATTGGGAAGGAAAGGCATTTCGCTACATCGCCAAGGAAACCAAAATCATCGAGCCTACCGACTTCTCCATCTACAACGACCGCAGTGTGCCTACGGCCGTGCTGGTGACCTGTACCCCACTTTGGACCGATCAGTACCGCCTGGTGGTATTCGCCGAGCTGAAACAAACGCAACCAACGCCCTAACATAGGGTAATCTGCAATATATTGGGTCTCATCTCTCCCCCCTGTCATCTGAGCGAAGCGAAAGATCTTGCCGTTGTGGTTGAGGTTTTAGACAAACTGCCGGATTCTTCGCTGCGCTCTGAATGACAAAAAAGGGCGCGTACCAGTTAGAAATGGTACAGGAGCCTTTTCAAAAAACAGAAAACGAGCCAGTCCCCATTTCTACGAAACTACCTTTGTTACCTCGAAACTCGTAACTGCCTTTCGCCTTGCTGTTTACTCGTAACTCGATACTCGAAACTCGCAACTGCCTTTACTTCAGCTGTTCCAGCAGTAGCTTTGCCTCAGCGTTGTTGGGTTCCAACGCCAACGCGTTCTGCAAGTGCTCCCACGCACTGGGCAGATCCGCCAGTTGAATTTCGGTCTTAGCCAAAAACAGGTAGGCGTTGGCGTAGTCCGGATCCAACCGGATGGCCTGCAGCCCGGTCTCTTTTGCCGTCGACCAATCGCTCAACAGGCAACTGATGTCGGACAAGTAAAACCAGACATGGGGCAGGGTTTGATCAAACTGCAGGCAGATCCGGAAAAGGTCCCGAGCTTTTCCCAACAGGCGTTGGGCACCCGCCGGCAGGTTTCCCGGTTCCAGCTTGCCCATCGTCTCTGCCTCCGACCAGTAGCTGAAAACCAAATTCACCCAGGCGTTGTCCGGTTGGTCTGTGAGAGGCAGCGCCTTTTTTAACGGTGCCCGCGCCGCCACCAGCGATGCCACCTTCCCCGAAGTCACAGTCTGTGTTTCCGCCAGATCCAGGTAGGCGACGCCCAATCCCAGCCAATACTGCCCTTCCTCCGGTCGCAGCTGCACCACCTGCTCGTTTAAAGCCTCGGCTTTCTCTTCTTCGGCTTTCTCTTCTTCGGCTTTCTCTTCTTCGGCTTTCTCTTCTTCGGCTTTCTCTTCTTCGCCCAGTCGGCGGGCCTCCAGCGATTGGCCGAATCGCACGTCGGCTGCCACCACCACGCCGATCCGGTACGTGGCAAACCCGCCGGCAACCAAGAGAATCAGAGCCAAGGGCACGAACCACAGCCAGATCGTGCGCCGAGCCAGGGAAAACACCACCGGAGCGGGGGGTGCTTCCTCCTCCGGTTTTCCCTTTTTCGCGGGCAGGATGAAGGCGAACGCTCCCGCCACCCCGCAGAGGATCCAGAAAATCGGGGTAATCCCAGCCATGCCAAAGTTGAAGACGTTGGCAATCAAATAAGCCGCCCAGGAATCCAGCAGGATCGCCAGCAGCCCCTTGGTGGTCTTATCTTGCCCGCGGCGCCAGGATTTGCACCAACGCAGGGTTCAGGCCACCAGGAACCATAGATAGGCAGCCAGGCCGACAAAGACGCGCATCGCCGCCACGTCCAAAAACTCGTTGTGGGCCCGGTCCAAGCCGCTGTATTGGAATTTCCGCTCTTCTTCCATCGGCAAGTAGTCCGCTGTCTTGTACGGACGGTGAGACAATCGCAACGTCTCCAGGCCCGCTCCCGACACGGGGTAGCGCAATGCGGTCAGCCAACCGGCTTCCCAAAAAACGCCCCGGTCTTTGAAGAAGGTCTCCGCCTGCTGCAAAGTGGCCACTCGGGGAATCAATCTTGCTCCAAACGGCGTGAGAAACAACAATCCGGCTGCGATCACGAGCACCAGCACGGCCGTCCCCAACCAAGACAGGTTCTTCCGCAGCAGTCCCCAGGCCGCCAGGATCAGAACCAAGAGGGCCAGGCCAAAAGCGATCCAGGCGCCGCGGGTGAAGCTGGCCAGCATGCCAAACAGGTTCAGGCCAAAACCCGCCAGGGCCAACCCTTTCTTCCAATTTCTGTGGTACAGCAGGACCAATCCCAGGGCTGCGACGGAAACCATGGCAAAGTAGTTGCCCGCAAAATTCGGGTTGCCGAAGGTGGACTGCGCCCGGTTGCCGAACAATCCCCGGCCGAACCCTCAGCCAAAAACCTGAGATGCCGCCACCAGCGCCCCGATCGATCCGGCGACGACCATCACCGCCAGCAGCGTGCGGATCTGGTTGCGGCCGGTGAACGTGGTGGCCGCGATCGGATAAAACATGAGAGTAGCCAGGAAGGTGAACAGGCCCTCCATCCGGTAGTAGTTGCCGTAGACGCTCAGGTGGGGATTGATCGAGGCACAGCCGCAGCAGCCAGAAAGCGGTACCCCACAGCGCCAGAAACCACAGCAGCGCCGTCTTGGCCATGGTGAACAGGCCGCTCAGTCCATCCCAATAGACCAGCGGCAGCAACACCACCGCGGCAGAGATCGCCCCCCGTACCCCCCAGTCGGCGATCTGACCCAGGCGCCGAGCTACCTGTTCCCCCCTCATGCTTGCGGTTTCTCGTCTGCCTGGGGGTCCGGACCCTCCGTCCCAGGCTTACCTATGACCAGGAAATCCCGGTTGGGGGCGTAGTCCGGCACAATCTGCTCCAGCAGGCGCACGATTTCCTGGTCCGCTCCGGCCTGGGCCGCTGCTTCCAGGCTCACCAACGCTTGCTGCAGCCGGTCCGGATCCACCGCTTTCGGCTTGGCAATCAGGATCTCCTTGGTCGACGTCGGTAGCAGCTCTTCTTCGGCATCCAGCGGCTCCTCGTACAGCTTTTCCCCCGGCCGCGTGCCGGTGTACACGATCGGCACCTCCACGCCCGGCTCCTTGCCCATCATCCGGATATAGCTCTCCACCAGGTGTTGGATCTTCACCGGCCGGCCCATGTCCAGCACGAACACTTCGTTGTCTTTTCCCAGGGAAACGGCCTGCAACACCAGGCGAGCCGCCTCCGGGATGGTCATGAAGTAGCGGGTCATCTCCGGGTGGGTGATCGTCACCGGCTTCTCCCACTCCATCTGCTTCTGCAGGATCGGCAGCAGGCTGCCCCGGCTGCCCAGCACGTTGCCGAAGCGCACCACCAGGAAGCGGGTGACGCTTGTTTGCGCCATCACGCGCAACATCTGCTCGGCCACGTTCTTGCTGGCTCCCATCACGCTGGTGGGCCGCACCGCTTTGTCGGTGGAGATGAAGACGAAGCGCTTGACTCCGTGTGCCTCTGCCACTTCCGCCAAAATCCGCGTGCCCAGGATGTTGGTCTTCACCGCCTCCGATGGGTAATACTCCATGAAGGGCACATGCTTGTGCGCCGCCGCGTGAAAGATCACCGCCGGCCGGTACTGCCGTAGAACCTCCACGATCCGCTCCCGCTCACGAACGTCCGCCACCACCACGGCAATTGCCACATCGGGCACGTTAGATCGCAGCTCCAGCTCGATCTCGAACAGGCTGTTTTCCCCGTGGCCCAGCAGGATCAGCAGTTCGGGATGAAACTGGGCCACCTCTCGCGCCAGGGCAGAGCCGATCGACCCCCCCGCCCCCGTGATCAGCACGCGCTGGCCGGAGAGGTACTCCGCCACCTGCTGCTGATCCAGCACCACCTGCCGCCGGCCGATCAAGTCTTCCAGATTGGGCGGCCGCAGTTGGGTCAGTTTCAGGTTCCGGGTCTCAAACATCTCCGGCAGCGAGGGCAGCGTCTGCACGGGGACCTTGGCCTGGTAGGCGATCTGCAGCAGACGATCCATGGTCACCGCGTCGGCGGAGGGAATCGTGATCACCACCTGCTCGATCTTCTTGTCCCGCACCAGCCGCGGCAGATCCTCGGCCTTACCCAGCACCGGCAATCCTTCAAAGGAAAACCCCTTCTTGCGGGGATCGTCGTCTAAAAAACCCACCGGCAGGATCTGGCTTTGCGGATACGCGCGCACTACGTGCGCCAGGCGTTGACCGGAATCCCCCGCCCCCACGAACAGTGTGCGTTTGGCATTGCTGGAATGCGGTATTCGCTGTTGTCTTCGTTCTTCGATGAACCGCAGAATGAGACGCCAGCCGCTGACCAGCACCGGGATCAGCAAGCCGGCCAACAGCACGATACTGCGCGGTGTACGCAAGTACAGCGGCCAGAGAAAGGCCACCGTGCCTAATAGCAGCGTAGATAGCAGGTCCGCTTTGACGATCGCTTCCAGCTCCCGCAGACTGGCATGGTGGGGAGAGAAGCGGTACAGGCCAAACCACCAGAACGCCAGCAGGCAGATACCCGTGTTTGGTGCAGCCAGCATGCCAAAGATGACACCGTATCCGGGCAGCAATTCCCCCTGGAATCGAAACAGAACCGCCAGCAGGATCGCTACATTGATGGCCACTACATCCATCAGCACCGCAAGTACCCGTTCCAGCACAATCCCTCCTTACAGAGCCACCGAGATGCTTCCTATCATAAGGAAAGACAAAGCCGAGCGTCCACCGCTCGGCTTTTTAATTTCGGAGTTACAAAAGCAAAGGACTCAGTCAGCTGTTGGTAGTTCCCTTCCTGGTGCGCAGGAACAGCAGAAGACCGGCCATCAGGACTACCGCGCCAATGATCACGATCCATAGGATGCTCTGACCGGTGGTAGGAAGTCCTTCGATCAGTTTCAGCATTACTTTGACGTATCAGTTGCATTGCCGGCCACTTCGTCCAGTACCCAGGTGATCAATCGCGTGTTGGGGTTATAAGTTCCACCGGCCGCATCCGCCACGTCGTAGCCCTCCGGCACTGTAAACGTGACGATCTGGCGTCCAAGAGCATCAGTGGAGGGGGTTTTCCAGGTCACGTCAAACTCATTGGGCGTGGGTTCCGTCACCGTGACGATTAAGGTCACAGGTGTTGGAGTGGCAGACGGAGGGGTGGCGGGGGCGTTTGGATCCTGCGGTGCGAGCGGTTGGGCCAGAACTATCGATGAGCCACAAACCAATACCAATAGTAAAACGAATGTTCCCTTTAAGAATCGAGTCATCTCTAACCTCCCAGTTAGTACCAACAATAAGGACTTTCTGCAACGAATGCCAAGTTTCCCTCATTTTTACTCTAGATTTCCACTCGAAACTCGAAACTCGTAACTGCCCATTGCCCATAATCCTAGAATTTGCTTTCGATTTTAACTCGCAACTCGTCACTCGTAACTCGTAACTGCCATGAACTCGTAACTCAACACTGCCCTTAGTCTTGTGATTTGTGATTTGTTTTTGGTTTAAACTCGAAATTCGCCACTCGTAACTCGTTCCATCTTCTTCCGAAGGGTTTTCTTCGAGGCCACAACCATGGCGGTAATCCGATCGGCGAGGTCTTTCAATGCAACAAGACACTCATGATCATGGGAAAGCCCGGACTGTTCGATCAGTTCCAGCCAATAGACCGTTTCGTCTGCTTCCTCCTCAACGATTCCCAGTTTGGCAAGGAAATCCACCCGTGATCGACCACGACACGCCGCCCGGTAATTTGCCCCCACCGACGTGCCACTCCGTAACAGTTGCTTCCCCAGCACGTCCCCTGCCCGATTCCGCGGCAAGCTCTCCACAAACCAAATCGTCTCAACTGCCAACCGATACGTCCTCCGCTTCAATTCTGCCTCTCCCATGATTCCCCTCTTTTAGTTTTCTCGTTATGTGACACTGTCCGTGGTCTTGTGATCTATTCCTGGTTTCAACTCGAAACTCGTCACTGTCTTGAGCTCGTAACTCGTAACTGCCTTTCTTACCTTGTTTTGTTTTTCAATTCGTAACTCGAAACTCGCCACTCGACACTTATCTTATGTAACTTCTTCCTCTTCTCGTTCCTGCTGATAGCGGCTGTAGTACTTCCGATAGTAGTAATAGTAGTATCCGTAGCCTTTGCGCCGGTCCACCTGGTTCATGATCATCCCCAGCGGGGTAATGCCTGCTTTTCCCAGCGTCAGCAGTCCGGCCTTGGCCTGTTCGCGCGTGCTTTTACCGCAGGACACCACCAGCAGCAACCCGTCCACGATCGTGTCTAGCAGGGTGGCATCGGTCACCGCCATCGCGGGGGGTGTGTCCAGGATCACCAGGTCGAATTGTCCCTTTAGCTGCTGGATCAATTCCCGCATCCGTTGCGATCCCAGCAGCTCCGCCGGCATCGGCGGCAGGGGTCCGGAGGTGATCACTGTCAGGTTGGCAATCGGCGTCTGCTTCAGGATGGCGGAAAGCTCCGCTTTGCCGATCAGATAGTTGCCCAAGCCGGGCAACCCGCTCAAGCCGAAGACCTTCTGTATGCCCGGGCGGCGCAAGTCCGCGTCCACCAGCACCACCTTTTGCCCCATCCGGGCCAGCGACACGGCCAGATTGGCGCTCATCGTGGTCTTTCCTTCCGAAGGCGCCGCACTGGTCACCACCAGGGAACGGGGCGGATGGTCCGCGGAAAAGAATTGGATGTTAGTGCGCAAGGTGCGGAATCCCTCGGCCGCCGCGGATTTCGGCTGTAAAGCCACGGCCGCGAAGGGGCTGTCCTTTTCTTTCGGTCTCAGGCTGGCCAGGGCCGGGTCTTCCTGGCAATTCTCTTTCCCACCGTTGCGCGGGATCACCGGGATCGCCCCCAGCACGGGGAGTCCCTTCATGTGCGCGGTGACGTCCACTTCCGTCTTCAGCGTGTCGTCCAAATAGTCGCGCAGGAAGGCCAGGCCGATGCCCAGGAACAAACCCAGCACGATGGCCACGGCGAGGTTCAGCGAGGTGCGGGGGGGAATCGGCGCTCCGGGCAGGCTGGCTCTCTCGTAGACGATCACCCGGGTCGTTTCCTGCGTCTCCGCCTTCCGCGCAGCGTCGAGCTGGCTCAGATAATCCATGTAGGTCTTCTGGTAGAAGGTGACTTTAGCCTGGGCCACTTCCAGTTCACTGGCGCTGGGGTTTTCCAGGGCGGCCAACTGCCGTTGGGAATTGTCCAGATCGATCTGCGCCCGTTTGATCTGTTCCTCCAGCACGGCCAATGTATCGGCTCTCTTGCCGAAGTACAGTTCAGACACATATTGGCTGAAGTAATCGGCAATCGCGTTCAGGGCGGGGGGAGCGTTGGTGGGATCGGTGGAGGTATATGTCAACTGGATGAACTGGGTGTCTTTCACGGGTGAGACGTTCAGGCTGCCGCAGATGGGAATGGTTGTGGTGGCGGTTACCCCGTCCAGCACCGTTTTCCCCATGATCATCTCGGCGAAAGTCTTGGCCTACCGTTCCATCACCAGGATGTCGGAGTACAGCTGACCGCTGCCCTTGGGTTCCGGCACGGTCACCAGCAGTGTGACCGCCGATTGATAGATCGGGGCCTGTTGCCAGGACCAGTAATACCCGGCTCCGCCTGCGATCAGTACGATCAGCAGAATGATCTATTTGTTGCGCCAGATGATGCGGAAATAGTCTTTTAGTTCCACATCGATTCCTTCTCGAAGATCATTGTTCCATCTAACTCATTCTCGGTCCGAAATGCAATACCAGACTCATCTCCGCAGGATCTTCCGTACCGTCCGACAGAAGATGCGGGCGTCCCGGCCAAAGCGCACGTTGCCGGCGTACTCCTGCCAAATGGCCAGTTTTTGGGGCAGGATCACCCTCAGGTAGGCATCCTCCACGGAAGGATATTCCCCCAACTGCTCTTCTTCGTCGCAAAAGGTGACAATCGCATTTCCGGCCATTCCCGGCCGCACCATCAGGATCACCCGGCACTCCTGCGGAAACTGGTTCACATACCGGGAGATCTCCGGCCGTGGTCCCACGATGCTCATCTCCCCCTTCAGCACATTCCACAGCTGGGGGATCTCATCCAGCTTCAACCGCCGCAGGAGCCAGAAGGGAGATCTGCCTGTGAACCCAGAGACGGTCGGGAGCTTGATCCGCCCGGTGAAGACTTCAACCGTTATTCCCTCTGAGGGACGGACCTGCGGATGGTGCGGCCAGCCCTACCGGCTCCTGTGGATCGGGGAGCGACCGCTACAGGCTCCGGTTTGTGATTGCGCTCTGGAGCAGGCCCGGCAGCGTGAGAAGCGGGAGTGGGAGGAATACCGGCAAGAGCAGCGATCGCTGCAGTCCGGATTGACGTTACGCCTGCGCCAAGCTACCTTTTCCTCCTTTGGCGTTTCCGCCGCCAACCAAACCGTTTTCCAGTTGTGCCAGGACTACGCCGAGCCCTGGCCAACCGGATTCTGGAGCAGGGCGCGCGCGTTCGATTTTGCAACGTGACGCAGTGGCTGAACCGCCTGCGCGACGAATTGCGCGATGGGGAACCGGGGGAAGAGCGGCTGGATGATTTGGGCGCTGCCGATCTGCTGGTGTTGGACGATCTGGGCGCACAGAAGAACACGGCCTGGGCATTGGAGAAGGTTTACCAGGTGGTGAATCAACGCTACGAAGGATTGCAGCCGCTGGTGGTGACCACCAACCTGGAATCTGAACCAACTGGAGTGCGGTGTGGGCTCCCGCATCTTCGGCCGGCTGCTGGAGGTCTGTGTGCCAGCGGAGGGGAAGGGTGAGGACTGGCGGAAGAGGATCGCGCGGCAACGAACCAAATAAAGACAGTTGCGAGTTGCGAGTGACGAATTACGAGTTTCGAATTAAAACAAGGGAAAGGTAATAGAGACAGTTGCGAGTGACGAGATAATAAAGGCAGTGTCAAGTTGCGAGTGACGAATTACGAGTTAAAAACAAAATCCCAACGATGGTCTGCACCAGGCAGCTTGAATAGTATTGGAAACAAGCGAAACTAAAGGAGGAGAAATGATCCTCTCGCATGAAGTTCCATGCTTGACGGATTCCTCATGATGCTAGCCCAGCGTAGCTAAGAAATCCTCAATGGTCAGGCCAGCGCGCGCGACTAAAATCCGCAGTGTACCACACGCCACTTGAGGATGATTTGGCACCGATAGAGTCGAGATATGGCCCGCCTTCGTGAGAATGATGTGGCTCCCGTGTCTCCGCGCAACGCGCCAGTCGAGTTTTTCAAATACAGCAACAATTTCCCCTGGCCGCAACAGCGGCACAGGAGGCATCAGACAGGAACCTCAACCTGACGGGTGGTGATGGTTAAAGGCATCCCCAGCTCTGCGCGGACTTCAAGGCATTCCCGGATCGCTTCCTGCACGTTTCGCAGAGCTTCCTCTTCCGTGTGGCCCTGGCTCACACAACCAGGAATAGAGACGCACTCGGCAATATAAACTCCATCCTCATCACGGTCAATAGTGACCTGAAATTTCATCCACTCTCTCCTTATTGGTTTTTCACCATTATACTGTGTCTTTGTTGCCCTTGGAGGAGATCAATCCCCTTGGAGAGTTGCGAGGCAATAAAGGCAGTGTTGAGTTTCGAGTTGCGGCTCAGGGGGCTGCGCGAGAGGGCTATCCAAAGAGAAAAGGGGATGGGCTACTTTTTCGGGGTGTCAGGTGGGAAAGAAAGAATGGAGCGGACGCCACGCCGGGCGATGGGATGTCCCTCATTATTCAGCTCAACCGATGATCTCTTCCAGGCCTTGGACGAGGGCCTCAAGCACCTCAGGAGCAAGCTGCGTGATCCGGTCGCCCAGCCGGTCCACGGAGAGGGTCCGCACCTGGCTGATTTTCACCCAAGATGTCTTCGGCAGATTGGGATCCTCCAATTCAAACGTGAGGGGGAAACCAGCCGCCTGAGGTTGGCTGGTGATGACCATAGCGATGACCGTCCCAGAACGTTCGTTGAAAACATCGTGGCTGAGCACGACCACCGGCCGGCGCCCCGCTTGTTCGTGCCCTTTCGCTGGGTTGAGGTCCGCCCAGAATACTTCCCCTCTCAATACGCGGGTCATTCGCGGAGATCCTCCACAATCCCTTCATCAGCCAGTTGTTGTTCCTTCGTGGGATCCAGCTTTAGGCACTCTCTCGTCAGGCGGGTCCGGTCGAGCCGCTCTAGCTTTTCCGCCACCGCTTCTTGGATCGCTTTGCTCCTGTTGGGGAAACGATGCGCGGCGACGAGCTGGTCGATGCGGCGAAGGAGTCTCTCCTCGATGGTGATCGCCACCTTTTGGGTGCTCATGTTCTTGGCCCCCCATCTATATGATGATTTATCATACCACAAAAGGGGCCTGTTCTATTTTTTGGGGACTGAAAAGGGGGGCGAGTGACGAGGTAATAAAGGCAGTTTCGAAGTACGAGTGACGAGTTACGAGCTGAAAGCAAAAGCAAATCACAAGACAGTGGTGAGTTGCGAGTGGCGAGTTTCGAATGAAAAGCCAAGGCAAAACATAAGACTACAGACATTTTGTAGTGACGAGTTGCGAGTTAAAAAGCAAAGCGGAAGGTAAAGAAAAGTGTCGAGTTGCGAATTGTGAGGCAATAAGACAGTTGCGAGTGACGAGTTCAAGACAGTGACGAATTTCGAGTTGAAAACCAAAAACAAATCACAAGACTAAAGGCAGGGATGAGGTAATGGAAGCGGAGGCGTGGTGCAGCCCAGGGGGCCGCGTGAGAGGGCTATCCAACCGGAACGACACACCGGCCCAGCCTTCTCCCAGCCCCTTGGGCTATTGTTTCACTTGCGATCAGCGAGGTGCACACGCATCTGCTGGATCGCGTTGTTGGACGACAATTTTGTTCATTTGAAAATACGAACCTTCTGAAATACTGGCTTTATGGATCTTGCAGTTGAGGGATGGGGCAAGAAGTTATGGACCAGAAGTCTCTAAAGCGAGATGCCTGACCCTGGTCCCATGGCATTCACGTTTAATCCGGTCATGGCCTGGAAATCCTGTTCAGTTACCTGGTAGATCCGTTCTGCCAATTCCAGGGCTTCTTTCGCGTCACTTTCAATCACATCCGGCATATCGCTGGGGTACCGAGACTCGATTGCCCAGATGGAGAGAGAGTAGAGTTGAGGAAACGCAGCTTTTACAAGGCAACCCAGTGGTATACTCTCACGCAACCAGTCGAGGTCATGCGTGCGAGGGAACTCGATGTCGCAAGAAATCAGCAGCGCTTTGAGGGCTTTCTCTGCGGCTTGTTGAGCTAAGAAGCAAACTTGACGCGGGAAATGTTCCGGGTCTCGCAACAATGCCCAACCCGCGTCTAAATCGGAGCGGGCGTAGGCAAGCCACTTTCTTGCTTCGAGGTCATTCATAGACCACCTTACCCTCGCGTAGTGCCGGCCGAAGCACCTGCCCGATGATATTCCCACGTGCTGCGATCTCTTCCGGGGTCGTCACCACAATGTCTTTACTGACTGGCAAATCACTCAAAGCGTTTCCGATTTGAATGGCTGTCTGCCGTTTATTCTCGATGCTCGGCAGAATCACTAACAAATCCAGGTCACTATCGGGATAAGCCTGGCCACGAGCCCAGGAGCCAAACAGGATGATCTGCAATGGATTGAACTGCAGTGCGATGCGCTCGATTGCTTCAAGCAAGCAGGGCGGTTGGGCCGCGATAGCAAGCTCATGGGTATTCCTTTTTACCATCGTATCGCCATTGTATCTTACTTTGCTACAAAATGATTAGTTAGGATGAGGTAATGATAGGATGGCGAGCTACGAGTTTCGAGTGGTGAGTGGTGAGTTGCGAGGTAACAAAGGCAGTGACGAATGACGAGTTACGAATTCCGAGTTGAAAAGCAAAGCGGAAGGCAGTGGCGAGTTACGAGTGACGAGTTGCGAGTTAATGGCAAAGCGGAGGCATAAGAGATCCAAAGCGGAGTTGGCAATCTCCGTTAAAGTGGTTGACTTTCCACCCAAATGGTGTGAAGGAAAGAGTGTGGATCCTGAAGTTGCCGATCAAGTTCGTCGTGGGTGTAGACCAGCAGATCCAGGCTGATTGGCAAGTGGAAATAGGGAAGAAAGGTCCGGATTCGTTGTAGTGGATCGCCTGAATCGTACCCACTTGTCACGACAATCATCACGTCCGCATCGCTCGTCCCTGTCTCCTCTCGGCGTGCGAGGGAACCGAAAAAGCGAATTGACTCCACTTCGGGGTGTTGCGCCCGGATGGTTTGCGCAGCGCTCCTCAGCTGGGTAAGGATCTCATCCCGCTGCAGGGAGATGATCGTGACTGAATCGCAGGATTGAACGAGCCGCATCCACTGCCTCTTCCGCTTTTTGTTTGTTGAAATAATCCGCCGGCTTCCCTTCCGCGAACCCGTTCGGGTAACGGGCCGGGATGTAGTAGGCGTCCAGTAATTGGGCAGATTCTACCAATGCCTCGGGCACATCTATGCCTTCCAGACAGCGCAACATAGGGGTGATGGAGTGACCCCAGGCGCTGAGCCCCCTCTGCATCAACAGCGCTTTCACGGCCTTCTCCGCCGCTTGCTGCGCGGTGAAGCAGGCCCACTCCCAATAGTCGAAGTAAATGTCAAGCTCTGCCCGGCCCAGGTCTCGTTCCGCTTGCTCCAACCAGTCTCGGTAGCGATTCATTGCACATTCCCTCTTTGGATATCATCCCTGAAAACGCTCGATCTGACAAAAGAGATAAATAAAAGCAGTTTCGAGTTACGAGTTCAAGACAGTGACGAGTTTCGAGTGTCGAGTTTCGA
>Ga0315288_10001272_pt1 | contig 32576 bp, 33 predicted proteins | sample YL17G11_20_MG_FD_203454 | JGI IMG/M metagenome (GOLD analysis project Ga0315288, IMG submission 203454) | Sediment microbial communities from Yellowstone Lake, YNP, Wyoming, USA - YL17G11_20 | ecosystem: Environmental > Aquatic > Freshwater > Lake > Sediment | place: USA: Wyoming | collected...
TATTTTGAACCTTAAACGAGGTGTTAGATGAGTTGGTAACATTGATGATATTCGGAGAATAGCTGATGATGACCGCACCGCTTGAGGAATAATTACTTGAATTTTGGGTGCCGCCCACACCATAAGAGTTATAGCTCGGGTCAGAATTATTTGCGGCTGAAATTCCAACTGAGGGAATGACAACGGGGCCGCACGAATCTCCATTTCCACCGCCGTATGCCGTAATAAAGTTCCCATCTGGTAATCCACCAGCTCCACCAGCGGTACACCCACCGCTTCCGCCACCCCCACCGCCTTGATGGGTATTGGGGCCAAAGTAAGACACCCCGGCACCGCCAGTTGACGTTGCTAGACAACCATCACAGGCGTTAGAATTCCAACCGTCAGCTTGTGGGTTCACAGCATTATCACCACCCCCACCACCACCTCCACCACCAGCGGCTACAACCAAACTCACGCTTGAAATTCCAACCCGGTAAACACCAGACGCACCACCTCCTCCACCACCGCCCCCGCCAACAAGCTGACTAAGGTTTGTGGTGCTACTCACACCTCCATCCCCTCCCCATCCACCAGTAGTTGTGCTTAAACCAATACCGCCAGTACCACTACTCTTTCCAATTCCGGGGCCTCCCGCACCGCCAGAGAATACCACAAGTATTTCGCCGGGGGTAACAGGGATTCTTCCAGCCGCAAAATGACCACCTGCGCCATTTCCAGCAGGGTATGTCGCGGAGAAAGCACCCTGACCACCACCACCGCCCCATGCCTTGACATAAATTCCTGTTACACCAACGGGGACAGTAAAGACGCTTCTGCCAGCCGTGGCATATATCACAGTAGAAGATGAATAAGCCTGTTCTACCGACAAAATGCCACTGACCTTAGTATTGGTAGAAACAGTAACGCCCGTAGAAGTCTGACTGATATAAGAATCCCCAATCGCGGAGGCGGCTGTGAACACAGGGATTTGTCCGATAGTCCCACTCCCCCCAATCGATCCGGCGCTAAAGGGCAAGCATTGAGTTCCCCCGGAGAACTGGAGACAACCGTCTCCGAGATTCAAAACTCCGTGCGCCATGCTCATACCAGAGGATGCTTGGAGGCTATATTGGTTGTTCCCCGTCGCCGTGAAGGTGCCGCTGGAGGCCGTCAACCCACCGCTGAATGTTCCCGTCACCGCTACGATTCCCCCGGTGAATCTTCCCGTCCCGTTCACACCCAGGGCCTCGGACGGGTCGTGGTCGTTGATTCCAACCCGGAGATGGTCCGTGTCAACCGTCAAGGCGTCACCGCCGTTGTAGGCGTTTGAGACGTTCCAGCGATGACCCGTATCGGTTACGGAATAGAACCTGAAATTCGTGGAATCGGATCGGTACGCGACCCAGTCACTTGATCCCGCGCCATCTTGCCAGTTTATGTAGCTGGAGCCCGTGCCACGATTTAGATTTATTCCCTCTCCATTCGCTCCGCCGATAGTGAGAATGTTCGGAAGTTGCAAGCCCCCCACCGAGGTCATTGTGGAGGTGTAAAGCGTATTCGGGCGAAACCGGGTTACACCGGCCTCCGTCACTAGGTCAGGATTCGTGAGACTGGTCCCGTCGGAGAATAGCGCGGTCCCCGTGTAGCCATGAAGGCCGAGATAGTGGTCCGTTCCAAAGACGGTTTGACGCCCAATTCTCACAGCATTGTTCACGAAGTAAATGGCGTCGGACCCATTTATGACCGTCAGGGTGTCTCCGAATCTCCCTTTGCCGTTGACCGTTGAACTTCCCTGGACAATTTCTTGTCCCGTCACGATTTCAGCCGCATTGACCGAAACGGAAGTCCCATCGTCGGAGATGCTCGAATTTCCAAGGACCTGAGCGGAAGTGAATTTCGCAATTTGGTTCGCGGTTCCAGCCGCATTCACCGCGCCAAGAGGAGTGTGAAGGTGGCTCGCGTGAGCAGTACCCTCAAAATACATAGTGACAGTAGAGTTCGCGCCGCCAGTTTTTCGGGCGTTCAGCTTCGCAATGACTCTATCCGTGGTCAAGATATACGTCGAGGTGTTGGTGACAAAGAGAACTTCCTGAACCCCAACCGTGGCGTTCGTGATCGTTGCCCCGGTTGACGCGAATAAAAGAACTTCATTCCCTGCGGCATGACGGATATAAACGTCTAGGCGAATTACCGAGGAGTTGTTTACGCTTGCGGAGTTCCAACACTCAAGCTCCCACACCCCTGCGGGGATGAATGTTACGGCAGGGATATTTGACTGCGTGGCAAAAGACCCGAGCGAGAAATCCACATTGTTCGCATTGACAAGGACCGCCGAAGATGATTCGACGTTGGGAGATGGGCTAGTCAACAGCACCTTATAGTTGGAGATGTCGGAAGCATCCGTCTTATCAAAATAGAAAAGAAGGGAGTCAGCAGGGGCAGAATGGACGTTGTAAAGATTTCCGCCGTCCAAGCTCGGAATACTCCCCAAAGAATCCAGCGTGACGAATTGATACGCGCCGTTCGTACCATTAAGCACATTGCCAGTAGTGATTCCAACACCGACACCAACGGCAACGTTGTTCGTGAGGACCGTCAACGCGGAGGCCGTGCTATTGAGTTCCGAGTAGGTGGTGCCCGTAGAATTTCCAATGGCATTTTCTCGGGCAACAGCCCTGTTGGTTTCCGACGTAAGGGCTGAACCAGTAGAGTTTATGTACCCAAGCAGAGTCCCCGTGGACGTGGCAAAGTCTGAGCGAATGGTGCCCGTAGCCGTTCCGATGACGTTTTCGCGGGAAATCGCCCGGGAGATTTCGGACGTGAGCGCAGAGCCCGTAGAATTAACGTAGCCGGTCAGGGTCCCGGTGTCGTTGGCGATAGCGTTCTCACGGGAAACAGACCGATTGATTTCCGAGGTTAGGGCGGAGCCCGTGGCGTTCAGAGCCGAGTAAGTCGTCCCCGTGGAATTTCCGATACCATTCTCACGCTGGATGGCCCTGGAAATCTCAATGGTGAGAGCAGAGGCCGTGCTGGCCAAATTCTGTCCGATAGTCGTCGTATCCTGAGCGACACCATCAAACCGAGACGTGAGACCTGAGATTTGAGACTGGGTCATCCCGGTGAGATTCGATCCATTCCCAAGATGAGTCCCGGAGAGATACGGGGCATTCACCGTCCCGGAGGCATAGAGAACGATCCCAGGAGCATTGCCCCCAGTTGAGACAGCCACGTTCGAGGTCGTATAGAGCGCCACATTGGGGATGGACCCGTTGTAGCTGGTCGTGGCAATTGTTACCCTGCGGTTCGTGGTGGAGACATAAACCGTAGCGGCGGAGGCCGGGACTCCCTCCATAATAGCCCGGTTCTGAGCCGAAGCCGGGATGGCAAATCCCAGGGCCAACAAGCTAGGCAGGAACGATTTGTATGACCGGGTCAAGTTGGCCAGTTTCATTGTTAAGCACCTCATATATCTGTATCCTATATTTCCTTCCTGATCCGGGATTATTTACCGGGACCAGTAAAAATTCGCTTCCCGCTGGGATCGCCGTGGCCAGGTCCGGCACAACCGACCACGACGACCCATTCCAAGTTTGCAGGTTCCCGGTCGTGGTATTGCACACGACCCATCCACGCTGAGGCGACGCCAGAGCATCAATTTCGGTCTGGGTCAGCCTCGGTGTGCCGACTGGAACCTTGAACTCATGGGCCACTTTTTATCTCTCGTATGCCCACCTCTTACCCGATAACGGTCACGTTGTAAGCGTCCGTAGCGGGGGCGCTTGCGAAGGTAACGGTCACGGTATTCACGTCAACGCGAGTGACATCAACGCTCACGGTGTCATAGGAACCCGTGTTCTTGCGGACCTGAACGATCACGTCGAGCGAGTTCAGATTGTGAGCGATGTTGAACGACGTGTTCGAGGTGTCTCCGACGGGCAACACGAATTTATTGGCGAACTTGCGAATGGTCTGGCCGGAATACGCACCGACGCGGCTTTCAAAATATCCGCTTCCGTTGTTCCAGGCCAGCACCGCATCGATGTGCCGACGAACGGTTCCGCCGGAAACCCAGGCGTTAACAAATGCCGATCCCACAAGATCGTAGCTATCAGCATCTATCCTGGTGATCGACCACCAGGGCCTATTGACGGTCGAGTTGGCCTCGGTCGTTCCGGTAACCCCTGAGATTCGGACGCGGTCCCCGGTTTGGTATCCGTGGGCCGTGCTGGTGATTCTGATTAGCCCACCTCCATTATTGGTGGCATCCTCAACGGAAGTTGTCCCGCTGGAGAGACGCGCAATCTCCAACCCGCCGTCCGAGTTTGACGCGGAACTAGTGATGAAGGCGTTGAGTTCGACGAACGAATCACCAATATCGACGACATTCGATTGAATGATCGTTTGGGTCCCTGTAACGCTAAGGTTTCGGCAGGTCAAGTCCCGAGCGCGAACATCTGCGTCCGTATCCCCAGCGGCATTACGAACAGCGAGAAGGCCGGACTCGTCCGCAAGCTTGACTCCAGTCCCACCGGAATCGATCAGGAACGAGGAGGAGGTTGTCCCCGTATCAGTATTCTGCGAGTGTCGCTTCGTAACGGCATCGGCGATGTTCGTTGACGAGGCTCCGCCGACCGTGTTGACGGTCATGTTGGAATAGACCCCGGTGATGTCTCCGCCGGAAGACTGGAACGTCGGGTCCGCGCTCGCTCCACCGGAAACCAAAGCCTGTCCAGCCGTTCCCGCCGCCGTGGCATTTATCCCGTCGGTGGTATTTCCAACCAGAACTCCGTGGATGGTGAGAGTATTGCGTCCCGTTCCTCCAGCGGCCACCGGAACAGTCGTCCATGAAGCCGTGTTGGCCGCCGATGAAACTAGGACAGTATTTGCGACTGTCGCGCTGGGGAACTGGGTCGCATCAACGTTTAGGGTGATGCTTCCTGCCCCAACAGAAACGCCGAGACGATTGCTGGTCCCGGTGATTACAGCCGCGACCGGATCATTCCCGGTCGATCCAATAAGAAGCTGACCGTTCGTGAGAACGATTGGATTCACCGCCGACGTTCCCTCTCCAACCATGATGCCATGCAGGGTGATCGAGGCAAGTCCAGTCCCTCCGCCAGCTACTCCAACCGAACCCCATGCCGCTGTGTCAGCCGCCGTGGCAACGAGAGCCTTGCCCACATCCCCGGTTACGGCCTGGGGGAATTGGGTGGCGTCGATGTTCAACGTGATGCTCCCGGACACGCTGGTGACTCCCAGACGCTTTGTGGTCCCCGTGATTGTCGCCGCAGAAGGATCACCAGAGGTCGTCCCGATAAGGATTTGACCGGCGGTGAGTACAATAGCGCTCATCGCGGCTGATCCCTGGGCGACTAGGATTCCGTGTACGGTCGGATCGGAAACTCCGGTCCCACCGCGAGTCGCAGAGATTGTCCCGGTAAGGGATATGTCCGGCGTGGCTCCACCGCTTGACGCCAAAGGAGAAGACGCCGTGACGCTCGTCACCATTGAGGCCGAGTCATCAAGCACGGTCCTGAAAGCCGCGTTATCTCTGTACCTGAGCTTATGGGACGAGGTATCGTAGTAAACCTGGCCCTCGGTGTATGACAACGGAGGCGATCCTAAGAGATGGATAACGGCGTTGCGAAGTTCATTTTTTGCGAGGTCAATCGGGACCAGGAATTGCATTTTTTTAATCCTCTCTTAGTTCAGGTAAGCGACACCGGCAAACATAAATGTGAAGGTCACGATCAAGTTGTTGTCGTCGATATAATGCACGTCGCCAATAACCTCATCTCCTCCACTCGTCACAACCGACACGCTTGGTCTTTTCCCAAGATTATGGTTTATCGTCCAAGTGGTTGAAGCCACCATCTGCGTAAAAACGAATGTCGTCCCCTGTAAGCCACCGACCACAAGGGTTCCCTGGATGACGCACCCGCCCTTAATAGTTACGCTCGCATCCTTGGCTCCAGGGACGCTATCGTTCAGCGTCAATGTCCCGGGAGCATTCCCCTCGAAAGACGCGGACCCACCAAGAGTGAGGGATTTCCCACCGATCTGGCTCTCAGCGCGAATCTTTGTGGGAGGAGGCATTACACCGCCTCCTCAACGGATTGGACATTGAGTTTGAGACCGCTGAGATTCGCGGTCAGCGTCCCAGCCGGGAGGTTGATCCTGAGCCAGAACTTTCTCTCCGGGGTGAGACCGCCAGACGGAGAGATGTCTCCCAGGGTCATCGTAAGATTCCCGGGGACTCCGAAAGTGGTCCACTCAGTTTCCGTGGGTGAGGAGCCCGCCACGTTGTCGTCATCTAGGAACCTGAACCAAGTATTGAGCGCGGGCGGAGCAGAACCGGCCATGCCCAACACCGGAGCGTTGAACTTGAAATTGTTGTCGTCGTTAAAAACGAACAGGGCGACATCTTCCGTGTCGCCAGCCCCACCGGGAGTACCATCGAGGACTAGGTCCCCGAAAATGGTTGCGCCGGTCTGCCCCTGATCGTCATTGATGGGGTTCGCCCCACCCGTGCTTTTTGCGAAATGAAGCATTCACCATCTCCCTTGAGCAGTAATCCCTTTGTGGTCCCGTGGGGAGGCGACCGGGCTATTAACCCAGCCGCCTCCCCTATTCGAGACCGACTGCCCTGCCTACCCCTTAAGAGGGCAGGTTGAGGGGAGACGCGGACGAGCCGATGTTTTTCACCAGCAAGCCTTTCCGCTTGGCGTACAGGATCGGAACCCCGTACAGCAAGATCATGAAGCGAATGGCGGCGGAGATCGTCGCCAAGGGCAACTTCATGAGGGGAGCCAACTGCTTAAACGCCATGACCTGCGTCGGGTTCATGTCGAACATGAAGGCTTCCGACGTGCCTTCGATATCCGCGCCCAAGTCCCTAACGACGAACGTGGCGTTCCCGACGGTGTAACCCGCGTCATCTGCGGGGACGACAGTCCGCAGATACAGCTTCGTCCCGCTGGCGGTTCTCCGATAGATACGGAAAGACGCCGCCGCAGGCTGGTCAATGGTCGGGGTGGCCGTCGGCAGGGTGATGGTCAACGGGATATACTTCCCGTCTCCGCCGGTGGTGATGTCCGATCCGCCGTCCGCAATGGCGAGAGACTCGCCATTCTGGTTGACTGCTGAGACCGAGTAGCCATAGGTCCCGCTTTTGAGCGAGGTCCCCGATCCCGTCGCGGAACCTGCTACGATTCCGAGTCCACTCGTCGCCGGAGCGCCGATCTGTCCAGCCGAAAGCACCGGGCCGCCTTCCTTGATGAAGACATCCGGGTTGAACTGGAGTACGCCGTTCTGGGACGAGAAGTGCGTGATCGGAACTCCGACCACACCCTTTTCCGGCGCGGGCAGGTTGACCCGCTCGCGGGGGAAGAACGTCTTTGCGATGTTCGCCATCGCCGCGACGCTGAGGAACACGTCGGTGACCATGCCGAAATTCGAGGCCACGGTCTGAGCGCCGGTTTCCAGGACGCTCTCATTGAGAGGCATTCCCTGGGCATCGATGACGTTGCCGCCAGCGGTGCTGAGGAGTTGGGCGCGGAATCCATCCCACTCCAGGGCGTTCCAATAGCTATTGCCATAGAACAGACCCTTTTCGACGGCTCGCATGATCCAGAGGGTCCCGTTCCGGGCCTCCAGAGCCATGACATCGCCGTGCGCGGAACGAACCAAGGTCATCGGGTGCGTGACGACGCGGGTGTTTCCGATGAACTTGATGAGCGCGGTTCGGCGGGTGTACGAGGTGTCCTCCTCGCGGGGCAGACCGCCTTCTTGGAAGAAGGCACCGGAATCCGCACCGTAGTCGTTCAACTCGTTGTATTCCTCGACGGTGGAATACGCGGGTAGTTTCGCCAGCTTTTTCCAAAGCTTCACATGCTGGTCGAGGTACGTCAGAACCTTGAGGGTTGATTCGAGGCTCTGCGGGCGAAGGGCTCCTCCACCCGTTTGAGACGAAACGTCGTATCCGGCGCTGATGGCCTTGTTGAGTTCATCCAGAGTGGCGGCGGACCCTAGGTCCCCTCCGCCGAAACCCTGGAGTCCCTCGTAGTCGGCCAGGCTTACCATGTTTTGCATTTTTTGGGCTCTCCTTGTTTCCGATTTAGGTTACGCTGGTCCGACTACTCCTTGGTCTCACCAATGACCAGCTTTTCGACAGACTTGCTCATCTCGCCGGTCGTCTCGTAGCGGGCGGTCGTTCCATAGGGAACCTTGCTCCCCATTTCCAGGTCCGCGAGCTTCGAGGAAATCTCCGACTTGCTGAGTTCGTTTGCATCGCCAGCCTTGGGCGCATCGTTGCGAAACGACTTTGCGATGGTCTCAGCCGGTCCAGAAATCGCCTTGCGAGGGCGGGGTGCGGCACCGAAAGACTCGACCTGCTCGTTCATGCTCTTGAGCATGTCGTTCTGGGCGGACTGGCTCTTGGCCAGGGCTTCGCCCAGGGCGGCGTTGGACTTCTCCAGACGCCTCATGCGATAGACGACATCGCCGAGGACCTCGGACTGGCTCTTGACCAGATCGCGCAGGAACTTGGAGACCTCGATGGCGTTCGAGACGGTCTCGGACTTGGCGAGGGTGTCTTCGACGGACTTGCGATAGCCCACCTTTTTCTTGTCCTCGTCTTCCTCATCCACTTCCTCGTCTTTCTTGCCCTTGGCGTCCTCGTCCTCGTCGTCCTTCTTATCGCCCTTGGAATCCTTTTTGTCGAGGTCGCTGTCGGCCCCGTGGATTTCTTCCTCGTCTTTCTTGCCCTTCACGTCCTCGTCTTCCTTCTTGTCCTCGTCCTTCTTGTCCTCGTCCTTTTTCATGAACGGGGGGAGCTTCTTGTCGCCCTTGGCGTCCTCATCCTCATCCTTCTTGGCGGACTTGGAAATCGTTTCCACATCGCCAGACGCCGCCTTCTGGAGGGTCGCCAGGCTCTCGTCGAGCGCCTTCTCCAGTTCGGACTTAACTTCCTCTTTCTTATCAGCCATTTTTTTACCCTCTCTTATCGATGGATTCCGAGGATGCGTTTGTGGTTTTTTCCAATGTAGGCGGCTAGAGCATCAGCGCGATCATCGCTGAGTCCCTGGCTTTTGAACCATTGTTTGGCCGCGTTCGCATCTCCCGTAAAGTGCTTCGAGGAGACAAACTTCCGAAACACCCTAACGTCGCTCTCTAAGTGCTGGGGGATTACTGGGTTCGAGCCCACGGCAGTTGTCCCGCCCGCAGGACCACCGGAGCCGGTGCTGATTGCTTTCTCAAAATCTTCCCGGCTGGCAATGATGAAGTCCTTGCCCCCGAGATTCACGACCTGACCAAGAGACTCTCCAGACGCCAGAGACTTCATAAAGGAACCGTAGGCGTTGGCCGTGGCGAAGGTGCTGAGATTCTTTGGGTGGGGAGTGAGCGCGACGTGGTTGATGATGGCCTCAACCACCCTGGGGACGAAGCGCTGGAGGCTCTTATCGAACTGCATAGCCTTCTTTACGATCTTCCCCCCAATAGACCAGCCCATCCGGGTCGTCCCGGCCTTCATGAGGGCCCAACATTGGTCGGCGATTTCCAGGCCCTTGTAGAGCTTCCCCTTGAGGTGCATCCGGTTGTCGTGGTCAAACCGGCCCTCGATGGGCTCCCCGATGATATATTTGGGCTCGTCCTTGGATTTATGGTCGTAGTCGATCCGGCCATGCTTTAGGAAATAATCCAGGCTTTTTCTGAGACCGGATGCTGAGACAATCTCATTGTCCAGGTCCAGGTCTTCCGTGGAGGCTACGCCGTAGATCAGGCGCTCGCCGTTCTCGGACTCCTTTACCCCACCCTTTTCAATGGGGACCCAGAACCCAAACGTGTCCAGCATGCTGGATTATCTCCCCTTCCGTCGAGAATCGTTCTTTAGCTCGGCCTTGCTCTTGTGCTTCTGGTCGAGTTGAGAACACTTCTTGTAGGACTGGATGTCCTTAAACTTGCCCTTCGAGTCCCTCACGGCATACAGCTTTTTGCCGCCCTTGCTCCTAAGCGTCGTTCGCTTGCTCATGTTCCCGGCCTCCTTTTATACAGAGTCCAGCATGCTGGAACCTGACCCGGAACTATATGTTCGGGACAGGGGAGACACAGACCAGCGACGCCTGGCTGGCCGCTACGGCCAGGGCGTTGTGCTGGGTCTTGAGTTCGATCACAAGGGTCTGGAGCTTGGCAATCTCTCCAGCCAACTGGCCCCACACGGGGTCGGCCTGCAAGAGGGTGCTGTGGGCGATGCCGGGCACGGGGATTTTTCCCAGAGAGTCGGTACGGTCGATCAGTTCAGGCATTTGTGATCCTCCTTGAAATAAAAATGGGCTCGGTGATTTTCACCGTAGCCCAGTTCTTCGGCTCCCGAAATCGAGCCCTACAACCCTTTGGCTGAAAACGTCTCAAGACATCTTAAGACAATTTTACTTCACGACCCAATTTTAACAGGTGCGCCAGAGATTGTCAAGTCTTTTCTGAGGTCTTGAGACTCGTCTTGAGATTCTCGATTCGACACGATGAGATGATGAGATTTATAGCTCATCGCCTCGACGAGAACCTCGGTCTTGCATTGCGGACACGAACCGAACACGCGCCCGCCACGAATGACGATTGCCCTTTGAAGCACAACGATTTCACCAGATGTGCGCTGGACCACGATCTTGCAATTGCATGTGGGACAGCGGAGCAATGCCACGGAGCCGTTCCCGTTCTGAGCCGTCTCAGAGTTTGACAAAGAGAATCTCCTTCGAGAGCTTCTCGCTCTCTAATGATTTCACCACGTCCGCGAGCGTGGGCTTTTCACTCGCCTTCTCGGGGCTCTGCTTCCGGTCAATCCAGGTGTATTCCCGACGGAAATCGGGATCGTAGTCCCCGACTTCCTCGCGCCCCCCAAGCCTAGCCTCAAGCGGGCTGGACGCGGCGGCGTACTTGCCGGAACGAATCCAATCGTTCTTGGTTAAGATGCAAAGCTCCTGGCGGCCCATCCTCTTGACGTTGAGAAACGCCCGGTCGAATGCGTCAACCTTTTTGCTGGACCTCACATCGGGAACATAATAGGAATGAGGGAGAGCCTTGCTGGGGTTATGGGTCGTGTTCGTCCGGTCCTGGATCAATTTTGTTATCGCCTCACCCTCCGCCTCTGTTTGGGGACGGAATGCCAGGATATAGTCCGACGAGTAGGCGATCTTCTTTTTTCCTTCCGGGGTATCGACCTCGCGGAAGGTTTGCTCTTTGTCTAGGGGGCCCCAGTTGTCATCCCAAAATACCGCGCTGGCACGTTTGACGACGGTGTATTCCGGGCTGAGACCCTGTTCGTGCATGACAGCCAAAAGCTCCTCTCCGTGATCGACGCTCTGAGCGTACATGTGATAGGAGATAATCTTCTCGTCGGCGGTCATCATGTGAGAGTAGATTCCCTCGTCGGCGACTTCGTAGGAATCGATGTTGTAGCCGGATGCCTTCTTTCGGAGAAGGTAAGAGTCTCCCTCTTTTTTAACCCGGGGACTCACCCAGGCTTCAAACTTCTTAGGGACGCTTCCTGTCCACTTCCGGTATTTCTGGACATACTCCTCGGTGGCGGGTGCAAGCTTAGGCTTCTCGCGCTTCTCCGTGTATTTATCGGCAAGGTCCTGGTATGGCTTAACCGCGCCCCAGGGAACATGCTCTCCGCGCTCGATGGCACGGGAAACCTCTTGCTTATGATCGACCTTCTCAAGTTTCCTGTCCACGGATCGGCGTGTCTCAAATTCCTGCGGAGAAAGTTGCCAGACCTGCATGAACGCTGGATTGTCCGGGGAATACCCTCCAGGTCTCTTGGCCAACTCATCCGGTGTGGCAGAGTTTTTGCCCGACTCAAACTTCTTTCGCTGGAGGATATCTCGGGAGACCGCCTCAACCAAAAATGCCTTGTCCTTTTCAGACGTAATGTGCTGGTTGCGTGAGGCGATAATATCAACTCTCTCTTGAAAAGCCTTCCTGCCTCCCATAGCCTCAGACGCCAATTGCATTGCCTTCTGGGTAGAGGCCGGGATAGCCAGCCCCGACATGGCGTAATCTCGAAGCCACGACGGGCTTTCTTTAAGTTCCTGACGCATCTCTCCCCGCTTCTTCCCAGCATGTTCCTCGGGGGGCTTGGCCTGTGGAACTGGTTTCTCAGGGAACCCGGTTTTCTTTTCCTCTGGCTCCTCGTAGATATAAACCCAGTTCCCACCCGGGCTCAGGTGGCGCTCTCGGTATTCGTGAGGATAAACCTCCTCACCCTTCTTTCCTTTTTCGAGATCAATATAGAGCGCGGGCTCTTGAGACCGGACCAAGTCCTTGAGAGCAGGCTTCTCCATTTTCCTGAGCTTCGTGTAATAATTCGGGTCCTCGACGAGATGGTCTTTGGCGATCTTGCGAGCAAGGCCAATGTCGCTGGTATGCTCCATCTCGACCTTCATCCCCATAACCAATTGTTTGGAGAGATGCTCCATCGAAACTTGATGCTTCTTGGCTATGTCCTTAAGAGTCTTTCCGCGAGACATGCCTCCGCGAACTTCCTCCTTGTCGCCCACGTCAAACTCGACCCCCAACTCACGCGCCATGTCACGCAGGGCCCGCTTATCCTGAATCACATAGACCTGATGTGGATTTTCCTCGATCATGCGCTCCTGCTGGATGAAAAATTGTTTCTGCGGGTTTCGGATGACGCCCATGTTATGACCCCTTGACCCGAAGCGTACCGCCCGGGCCAATCTCATGGAACCTTGGGTTGTAAGCAACCCATGTGCATCGGCAATGCGGGTGAAGTGGTATGCAGGGCTTCCAGAGTTCCCCTGATACCCGAATGACGCCATTGGCCGCCTTCGCATGGCGCGTCCTCATGATATTGCTCTTTCCTGACCAAATGAAGTCATCCCATTTCGGATCGCTCGCGTTCTGAGGCGGCTCATGCGTTACGGTGAAAATCTTTCCCTGAATCATGCTCTTGCACCAGGGGCAACAGTCCGGTCGGCTCTGTCCAACAACTTTCTGGCCCTCGCCCTGAGACATGATGTAGCCATTCATGACGATGCTGGCGCTCTCGGTCACGGCCACACGTCGCCAGTCCCGATCCAGGTTCTTGAAAGTTTTTCTCAGGCGCTCGGCTAGGTCCTTTGAGGACATCCCTTCCAATTTAGCCTGGGCGATTAACAGCCGAATGGATGTCCGTGCCTGGTCGCTGATCTTTTGGAGATTCTCAGCCGACCGCGTAAAGGCAAATTTGAGCATGTTCTTCGACATCGCATTATAGGGGAGGATGTCGTTTATGTTCTCCACCGCTCCCAAAGAACCTCCGGGGTGACGATGACCCATGACATGATCTGAGTTCACCTTGGCAGGGATCATGTCGGAGAGTTTTGAGACAGGCTTCCCGAGACGCTCATAGAGGGCCCATAGAGCGCCGATGGTAAGAAGCTTTATGGCCCAGTCCTTGAAATTAACCCGCTTCATTTCCTCGTTCGTCTTCTTGTCCACCTCGTTTAGGTCCTGGAATAGCGGGACCTTGTGGTCGAGGGAATATGGCTTCATATGACCGTGGCTTCCTTAACGTCGGTACAATAAAAATATGATCCCGTGAAAGCTTGCGGCATCTGCGCCAGGAGAGCGTACCCTCCAGCTTTCAGATACGGCTTGAGCATGTCATTGTCTTCGATGGCCTTTTTGATGTCATCGGCATCGGGCCCCTCATAGATCAATTTACCGTTGACAAGGTAAACCGTGCAAGCATCCTCAAACTCATCGCTTGTTTCTGAGTAGCTTTTGAAAATCACATGGTCGTATCTGGCTGGCATTATTCCTCTATAAGTTCACGATCAGATCAGGCTCGCCCTGAGATTTTTCTGCTACCGGAGGGGCCTCTCCCCATCCAAAATGCGCCGGGTCGTCAAATATCCTTTCCGTCTTGTTCTTATTGATTCCCAAGAGATGCTTCGGGAGAGCCCATCGACCCTGCAACTTCTCGAAGTCGTTGGGACCAACGATATTCTTGATCGCTTGCTCGTCAAGCTCTCCGCGCTGGAGTTTGTTGACGTATTCCGGGCCCCTGGCTTTCAGGTTGTCGTGGAACTCAGAAACAAAATCTCTCTGGAGATGGTTTTCGACCCGAGCCTTTATGTCTCGCAGTTTACTCTTATCGAATCCCATGCGCCTGGCAAAAAGCTGTTTTCCGAAAAGCTGGTTCACTAAGCGCTTCGGGCAAACTCGGACGAATTCTCTTAGCTGATATGCCGCATTGAACTTATCTCCAGCCTTCCAGTATCCAAGAGCTTCGTCTAAATATTTCTTTTGCCTGGGGACCAGATGCTCCAGGAGAGGATGTAAGAAGTCGTTTACGGCACCGATATCCTTGAACATCGCGGGCGCACCGGCCTCTTTCCCGACGATAGCCGTCTTCCCCGTTATGTCAAATGGGTTCATTTCGGCCTCGGGAGGGGCACTATATTTCGACGGCCTGTTCTTCTTCTCCCACCTGTTCATGTCGTACCAGGAGGCAAGAGTTACCCTTCCCAGCTTGTCTCGGTGGCTATCACCCAGGAGCCAGTCGATCCGATCTGCAACCCGCTGGATTTGGTCCTCGGAAATGTTTTGCCGAAGTTCATGATCGATTACCTTCCTGCGGCGTCTCTTGTCTCGAATATCATCTCTCAGCTTGCGTAGGTCTCGGAGGGTTTTCTTGTCTATAACCTTCCCCGTGGCCATGTGTCCAAATTCATCATAGCATCGTTGATTTTCGAGTGCCCCGTCTCCGAAAGAATACCCATTATCGACGAGAAGAAATCTCCAAGGTTTCCCATATCGAGAATCGGGATCACGAACAACCATCAAATTATTTTGGTGCCGATCCTGATGGTTGATAATCATGTCGAATATAAAGAACCTCATTATTTCTTCTTGGGCGATTTCCTTGAGATGCTCTTTCCCTTCTATCTTGCTAAATTGGATGGCTCCCTGAGCGAAGGCTTGCAGGCTGGCCTCGTTCATGTCCTTGGTGCTGAATGCTTTATAGACCGGGTTGTCTCCGCCCTTGTCTTTTTTTATCGCTTCCTCGATAATCCTGCTTCCTTGTCCCTTGAGTTCGCGGAGAGCGGTGGGGGGAACGAGATTCCATTTCAAAATCTTGTCGATGGCATAGGCACATACTTCTCGGTAGATGGTGGTATGCTCGTCAATCTCATGGCGAACCTGATTGCGCCCAAACTGCAAGGCGCTCGACTTCGGCTTCACCAGGGCATCACCATCATTTTTCAGCTTGGCCCTGTATTTCACCTGGATTCCACCCTCTCCCCAGCCTTCATAAATTTTCTCGACGGCCCACGTCTTGAGAGCCGACTCATTGTCTTTCGCGTCATTCTCGGACAGAGCGAAAATCCTCTCCTCGCGCTTGGGCTTACCATGTCTCCAGTCTGGCTTCCCCTCGGGAGATTCCTTCTCCTCCGGCTGTCCTTCGGCCACGGGCTTGGGAGCCGCATTGGGGTTGAAGGCATCTGGACCAGGCTTGATGTCATCGATTATCTTCGGCCTTTCCGGGATGTCGAAATGATGGGTCTCGATTCCTTGCCCGCGCTTGGCCTCCTGCATTTGCTCGGGGGCAGTCATGCTCTGCCTGCGCCGCGCCCACTCAGTATCACTTTTTATCTCAGGATGGTGTCTGCCCTCCTCATGCAGGGCCTCATGAGAAAAATAATGGTGACCGCTGGGCATCTCGTAGTAATATTTGAAGCTCCCGTCGGGCATGGACTCACGATATAGGTATTTGTGCCCAGGCTTCATCTGCCCCTTTAGCGGATTGGGTCCCAGATTTCCCAAATGAGCGCCTGCTGTTGGGTTATTGGGCTCGGCCTTTTCCAGGCAAATGTCTTCGCATGGTTCTGTCAAGAACTCATCGAGAGCCTTCTGAATAGCATCAAGCTCATCCAGATCAGAGAGGCTGGGCAGGCGCGTGTCGCAATAGCTCTCGAAGACTTGAGATTTTAGAATCTCAGAATCATCTCGCGCTTCCAGGCCGGAGTTTGGGCTCTCTGACTTTTGGAATTTATCGATGATCTGATGAACGAAATCCCATTTCTTTTTTCCAGTCTCACCAACGAAATATTGTTTCGCTCCCAGCATGGCAAAGGCAAATGATTCGCAGAAATCTTCTTTAGGGTTACGGGCCCCATACCACCTGGGGAAGCAGGTGCCTTTCTTGTACGCCCAGCGAGACTTTAGAGTCGTCTCATTCTTGTCTTTTAGGATTAGGCGGTCATGGCCTTCGGCGGGTTCTCCGTCGAGGCCGATGAACTTCCATTCAGATATTTCGAGCCACTCTTTTTTTCCAGAGAGATCGTTTCGGTCATCAATAGAATGTCCGACCTCATGCAAAAGAGTTTGGGTGATCTTGTTAACTGGTTTCCCCTTTCCGTCCTTATAGATCGTGTTGTCCCCGAAGATATTTGGGTTCAGGACAACCTTTTTGCTTTCGTCGTAGTAGCGCCCATGATTAGGATACTTCGCCCGGGAGGCACCGAAGCGCCCATCGACAGACACCAGGCGGACTCCCGCCTCAAGAACTTCCTTGGGAATAAGACTGAGAACCTCGTCGATCTCTTTGGCTTGGTCGAATGTGACGGTGCTTCCCAGTTCGATCCCATGCCCCTCAAGGACCTGATCCCGATACTTCTCCTTGTCGAGCAAGCCCTTGGTGAGATTCGTCTCAATCTTGAGACTACGAAGTAGCCAGGAATAGATGCCGCTAAGGGCTTCGTGGCCTTGGTCATAAATCTCATCCTCGGAGGCGGCTATCGCCCTAACGGGATGAGATTTCCAAATTCCATTCTCGATCTGTTCGCCGAGCTTCACTCCTTTCTCAAGAAGGCTCTCTGTGGCGGCCTTAATGAGTGCGGGCAGGCGCTCCAAAAGCTCCTGCTTGGTGATCCCATTGTCAATTCGGAATTTGATTTTCATAATTCAAAGGGCCGGAAGCGAAGGTGTCCAACCCCAACCCGCCAACTTCCCCCCGCTTCCGGGTAAACTCATTGTATGATGAACTCCACTACTTCTTCTCCATCTTGCGACTTGGTCACATTCATCCCGATGTGGTCGCGTTCGCGCTTCCGCGCACCCATCTTTTTTTCGTTCTCGCGGGCCTCTTGAAAACCACCATTGGTGGTCTCTTTTTTGGCCACGGTAGGCAGGGGCATCTCGACTCCATTCTGCCCGGGCGTCGGCTCGCGCAACTCCTTGGGAGCGTCTTTCCCTCCACCCGGCAACATCGGAGGCTGTCCGCCCTGTTCGGGAGGCTGGCCACCTCCTTGACCGGGAGGCATCTCTGGCTGGCCTCCTAGGCCAGACATCTGCTGTTCTGCGGCCTGGTCGGCCTTCTCCTGCTCGCGCTGGTAGTTCAAGTCGGCCATATAGACCTGAGCGAGAGTGGCCGATGCCGGGGCATTCGCCCAGTTTGCCCGAATCGGCTCCAGGTCTTCGAGCGCACGGGCCTCGTTTACTGTGAGGACTCCGTTCTGGAGCTTCTTGCCTAGAAGCTCAACCTTGTCGCGCTCTGACATCGCGTCGATCCCAACCCACTCAAAGAATAGATCGGGGTAGATTTCCTTGACGACATACTCGTTAAAGATATGGGCCAGAAACTTTAACAGCGGGCGCAGTCCTTTGTCCTTCGAGAAGTCGAGGCGAACAGCACCGGAATGTTCCACCATAGGACCGCCGCCAGCGCCCTTTATCATAAACCCGATCTCTGACGGGTCTATCGTAAACACCGAACACACGGTCTGTATCAGATATTCCAACCAGAGGTTGTATTGCATGTTCCGGTTGGACTCCTTGAAGGGAGTGAAGCTGACTCCGCCCTGTGCCTCGTCGATGGCCATGATCGGGATTTTCCAGGAGTTGGCCACGCCGGACACCTGGGCGATCCATTGACGCTTAAAGGCTTCAAGGGCTTCCGGGGTGTATTTCCCGGCGATATTGAGGACGCCCTGGGGTAGCGCGTTCTGGGTAAAATACTTGGCGTTGTATTGCTCCGTGAAAAGAACCTGGGTCACGGTCTCCATTAGAATCTCAAGCTCGCTGAGACCATAACCCCCGATGTCTATGTCCGTGCGGGGGTTTCTCACGGCATAGCAGAGGTCCTTTTCATTGAACAGGGCTACGCGCTGGCCAGAGTAAAGCTCCTGGACGTAGCGAACCGGGAGACCATCCGTGTATTCGGTGTGGTCCGGCATGGGTGCGCCCGTGCGCGGGTCCCATTTGTATTTCTCAGCGGCGTATTTAATCGTGCTGGGGTCCACCGGCCAGATGGCATGGGGCAAGCCGCGTTGATTTCGCTGGACTTCAAAGCAGACGGCGTCCAGGGTCAGGGTGTCTCGGACGATCTTCCTGATGAAGGTGTCGAAGTTGTCCCGGCGTCTCTCTCCAAAATAAAAATGAGAGTTGTACTGATCGTAGCCCATATTAAGGAACCACTCCGTCAATTCATTCATCCTTTCAAAATCGCTTGGGGTCGGTCGCTTCGTGGGGACGCGGGTGGTTATGCGGAACCCAATATCTCCGGTACGTCTAGGAATCTGCGTGAAGGCCGCGATCTGGTTCTGACGGGTTTGAATCACGGCTGAGACGGGCTTACAGGACAGAGCCATGCGGCGTAGAATCTGCCAGGTGACGCGAGACGGCTTCGCCCGGGAGCCCAAAAAGTCGAGCAGGTTGTACGGGTCTATGAACGTGCTTTTGAGACGAGAGGTACCGTTCACGTCCGATCCTTTCTGGAGTTGCATGGCGGCATCCAGCATCGTCGCATTGGTGTGGCTAAGGGGGATGTTCCTCATGCGCTCAAGCTCTTTTTTCCCGGCGACAGGGAGAGCATCGGATGCGTTTAAGTCCCCTTCTGAGAAACTTTTTCTATCGGACATGGAGGCCCACCTCTGGTTGTTTGAATCCCTGGGGCCTATTAGACGCCAGGTATCCTCTTAGGAACTGATCGTACAGCATCGTGTCGAGGCTTCCGAAGCCCCACTTCGGTCCATGCTCGAAGTAACACCGAGTCGCTTCGATGGCGTTATCGAACCCCAAAAAGACCTTGTCCTCGTCGAACTTTCCTTCCTTCGTGACTTGGTGGACCACGAAGACCAAATTAGAATCCGGGCAGGGCCCCAGATAAACGTCAACCGGGTCCTTATCCTCGCCTTCGGTCTGGGGGATTTCCCCGTATGGATACTTATAGGTCACATGCCAGGGCACACCATCGGGATCAACCCCCTCCGCTTCCATCCCCACATCAAGCTCGACATCGACCGGCGTCCCACGGAAATAAGCGTGACGCACGATTGGCCGAGCCTTGCTCAACATGAACGGGTCGGCCATACCTCCGTGAGACCCAGCAATAAAATCCTCGGTCTCTTTTTTAGAGTTCTCTTTGTCAGCGCCGATCACATACTCAACCCCGGCACCGACAGAGACGATGTCGCTCTTGATAAAATGCTTCACGTTATTTCTTTCCCCGATTCCCCGTCTTTCCGCCGCCCACTCCGCCGCCAACTCCATTGTTTCCGTGGGAGACCACATGCTTGATATGTCCCATCTGCTTTCCTTCCCCGGGGGCGTCCTTCTGAATCTTCCCATCCCTGGTCCTTTCGTGGGCATGCTTCCCCTTAGAGGAAGTCGCATGCTTCTTGGAGATAGGAGCATTTTCATCACCTCCCAGAGCGATCACATGCTCCTGCATCTTCGGAAGGGGCGGGATTTTTGTCGCAAGACGATGAGACACCGCCTTATCCGTGCTAGGGAATTTCACGACTTCGATCTTTGGGCTGAGACCACCCTCGCCCCAGTAGGTCAGGGCGTATTTGATCTTTCCGACCTGGCCGGTCTTGTGACCAGAGATTGCCTTGGACAGGTCTTGAGACTTTTGAGACTTGTCCGTATGGGCCGGGGTGTGGAACCCATAGTCTTGATTCTTGAAACGCGGATCAGCCTGATCTCGGGACATGTCTTCGGTCTTGAGACCAAGGCCCTCAGACGCCATCGTCACCTCGGCGAGTTCCTCATTGAGATCGCGGAGCTTGCGGTGTAGTTCCACCGATGTCTCTGGATCATTCGCGTCGAGCATCTTCTCCTCGCAACATGCGATCTCACAGTTCAGGTGAACGATCTTGGAGTAGGCTTCTTTCGCGGACATCTTGTGGATTTTCTTTTCCGGCATCCCGGCCACGATGGTCCCGCTTCCCACGGCGAGAGCGCCCATGCCGCCTTTTTCGAGCGTCATTTTCATCGCCTTGGCGATGACATCAAAACTCGTCTTGCCGCTAAGGGCAACCTTACGAGACCAAGCGCCCAGGTCGGAGAGAACCGTTCGGCGAGCCGCAATCTTCTTTAGACGGGACTTCTCCAGGGTGTTGGACTCAGAGCGATAGATCGGAGAATCCCGGTGCATTGATTTCTGGGCCTTCTTTTCTTCCGGTTGCTTCGCCTCCGGCTTTTCCTCGTCCTCGTCCTCCTCCTCTCCATTGTCCTTGAGTTTTCGGTTCATCTCCCGGATTTTCCCCTGGTCAACGGCGTCCACGCTGGACTTCTTTTCTTTGCAGGATTTCATGATCTCTCTCTGGAGATTTAGCGGAATGCGAACATCGCCACGAAGACCGGATTTCGCCAGTTCAGCGGCGCGAGCGTCAAGAGCATTTGATTTCATCGATTCATCCTCCTCGTCTTCGTGATTGTTCACGACGATTGTCAAGTTTATGTTCGGGGGTAAGCCCGGGGTCGGAGCCTCGCTACCCTCTGGCTCGGAATGCGCTCCGCCCTCGTCCGCACCCGATTCATCCTCTACCTTCGTCCCGCTGGCCACGGGGACACCGGCCACATAATTCTCCCTAGTCTCGGGACTTTTGTCCATGATATCCTGCATCATCTGGATTCCTCGTCCCTGAGAATCCATAATCATGCGGTCGTAAACTTGCCTGAGATGGGAAAGCTCGTCCCAGTATTGGGTGACCCGGTCGGGATCGCCCTCTGCTTGGCGGGTGAGGGCCTCAAGGTGGTCGAGGCGCTCTTTCACGTCTTCCATCGTCAAAGATTTTTCCATAGCGATCTCCTATGACTCCCTCTGCGCCGAATCGAGATAATTGTAAATATCCTTCGGAAGCATCGTGTTGATGTCACCGGCGATGTGCGCTCCAATTATCTCAATCAAAATGTCCCCGACCAGCTTCGAGCAGAAGAACGTACCGGCTCGCTTACCAAACGGATTCGATATCTTCTTCCCAAAGAGGCCCATCAAAAGGACGACGCCGATGCCGATGATTGAAAGAATATCGTATGGGTCTCCGGCCTCGTCGATGGCGAACTGCATGAATTTCTTGTAGGTCTCGTCGCTGATCGATAGGCTGAATTCCCGGACGACGAGTTCTTTTTTGACGAAGGTTTTAGGACCGAAGAAATTTACGAAAAGACTGCTGGCTTGATACACCAGGCGTCGCTCGTATTTCGACGAGTAGAAGCTGACGTAAACGTGGGAATAGGGTGTCCATTGGACAAGACGGATGATCCAACTGAATGGTGCGAACCAGCTTGTCGGTCGAGAGAACCCTATTCTAATCTGTTGCATGGTCAAGCCTTGTAAATCTCCATAAATGTCCCTAGGGCGATTTGGAAACCCGCCGGGTGCGTGAACAGGACCCGCATCTTGTTGGTATGCAGGGTCGCGCTATACGCCAGGAACTTCGCCGCCTGCGGTGCCCCCGCCGCTATCCCGATTTGAGGATGCAGGAAGCGAAGGTTTACATTCTGTACGAACTTTTTTGACCCACCGTACTGAGCAGGAACGTCGGGAACCCCGATGAAGTGGCAATAGACATCCTGCTCTGGACTCGCATTCATCTTCAAGTGCCCACCGGCGATGTAGTAGTCGTGAGGCGGTTCCAAATCCATGACGGTCTTGACGCATAGGTTTTGGTCGGCGGGGTCCGTAATGGTGGAGCCGTCAGCCTTGTAAAGCTTCAAGACGGCGTCGGTCAATACGTTCCCATCGGCGTCATTATTGACAATACTCCCTAGGAGAGAAGTCGTGAACTGGACCATCCTCATCTGGTAATTCCAGCCAGCGGGAGCGACCTTGACGCGGCTCATCACAGCACCGTCGGAATCAATCTGAGTCCCGATTTTCAGGTTCATGCTCGACTGAAAATTCGTAGTGAAATCCAGAATCTCAGCGGAATCTGATATGCGAGAGACCCAGATTATCCCCGAATCCAAAGCGAGAACGTCGAACCCAGTCCTCGTAGCGGCCCAGCGCATCGCGTATCCCCTCGGGATGACGGTGGTCTTGAAAGTCGTCCAATCCAGCTCGTAGGTTTCCATTTTAGTGTGGTGTCAAGATTCCGATTAAAGATTCTCGTAGCGTCTGCGCTCCGCCCGTCAGGTTATACTGCATGTAAATCGTCTGCCCCGTGAGGACAGCAATGGTGTTGAGAGGGAGTGATACCAGAACCGGAACTCCTCCTGATGGGCACGACATATACACCAATTCGGATGTTCCATTTAAGGTCGTCTGCCCTTGCTCCGTGACCGTGTGAGTTACCCCGGTGATAGCTAGTACCCCGTAATCCCCGGTCGCTAGTGGGACAGCGATGTCTGACCCGACGGTCGCATTCTTGGGGATAGTTACCGTCGTCGTCTTACCAGCGACGCCTGCCTGATTCGTGTAGGTGATGGTCAATATATCCGGGTTTACTGAGAAGGTCCCCGAGGAAACGTCGGCCCAAATCTGAGTCGCAAAATACGGGAGGGACAGAACCGTCCCCGTGGAAAAGTGCCCCGCCGAAGTGCTGGAATTAAAAACCGCCAACTGAGTCTTAATCACGGCTCGGACGAGAAGACTATTATTCGAGCCAACAGCATCGAACAGGGCTCCGCTAAAATTGTAGCCCTCCGGTACTTTATACGCGATGGCATCTGTCCAAGCGACCTGATTCCCCTGAGTCAGCCCAGTCTGGCTGAATAGCAACTGGACCGGAATATTGTTCGCCGGGGGGACGTAGGTGACATTTAGGGGTCCGTCTTGCTGTATGCTGACTGCTGGAGTCGATGCGAATTGAACGTATCCGGGATTCGTCTTCGAGAAAGTGCTGACCAAATTCACATACACGGTCCCCCGCACAGCAACCGTGGAACCATCGACGGGACTGATGGTCGAACTGGCGGCATGGGCAACGCCGGAAAGCGGGAGGAGCAATATGAAAATTGCCTTCCGTATCACGGCCCAGCCGCCAGTTCGACTCAGCATCCTAGTTCGCTCCGACGATGCGGACCTTGCAGATAGCCTGAGTATCCTTCGACACCAACGTCACGCTCGGGTTCGTCAGCGTGTAATCGTAGTCGTAGGACTCGCTGGTATTCTTACTGACCTCAAGTTGCGCCCCGCTGTTGATGGTGAAGGTGCAGACCCCCGAAAATGCCTGGAGGTCGATGCTCTTGCCTAGACCCGTAAGACTCAAGACGCCGGAAGTCACCATCGAGTTGCTGGAGGCGTAGACCATCGACTTTCCATCCAGATTCGGGCGACCGACGTTGATGACCTGGAGAGCCGTCCCGCCCGCCGCAGTATCGGACGAGGAGATAATTTTCCCCTGGCTACCCCGGATGCCAACGGTAGAGATGCTCACGTCAGCATTCCAGGTTCCGGTCCCAGGAGTGACGGTCATGGAACCCTGCTGTTGAACAGCGACAGGGCCACCGCCCAATCCAGTGACCTGAACGGTTGAGCCCGTAACGGACAATCCGGGGACATTCACATTGATTGACCCATCGGACAGAACCTTCATGGTGTTGGAGCCGCTGGAGATTCCCACATCCCCAGACACGGGCTGGACATCGACGGCCAGTGCGCTGGTTGCGGCTTTTGCGCCGAGCGGAACCATCAGCATCAGCGCGATTGCTATGAGCATCTTTTTCATCGTACTCCTCCCTTGCTTCATTTTGCGAACACGCATCTCATTCTATAAATTCCATCGATGGATGCGCTTGTCACTTGGGCGATATGTGATCCCAAAAAGTACCGGAACGCATGAAGGCTCGTCCTGCCGAATAGAGTCCGGTCGCTACCGAATACGTTAAATTGATCCGCGTCATTGGTCACTATCTCAAACACATAGGTCGCGGTTTCAGAGGATGGAACTACTGAACATTGGTTCACGGAGCCGGTTGAAGAAAAAACAGCCTGCCCCGCGCCCCCCAAAACCGTGATCGATAAAACGACGGCGTCCAGGGTATTCGATGACACAATTACCGGCAGGGGAGTGTTTGTCACGCGAACCGGCTGACTGCTGATCTGGGCTTGGACCGGAGAAACCAGGAAGGCCAGGAGAAGGGAGAGGATCATGCTTCTCTCCCGATGATCGTGTCGTATAAAATCCTCGCGTTACCGTCGGGGTCGATATTCGTCTTCTTTACCAGAACCTTCCAGCCAGCCGAAGCCGGGATAGGTCTCTCGAAGGGGATAGACTTCGTTAAATTCGAGGGGGTGTTGAAGAAGGTTCCTTTATAGACCTCTGATCCTGCGGGGCCCACCCACAACTCCGCTTGAACGTATCCTTGCGCTCCAAACACCAACTGCTCCAGGATGAGGGATTTCCCAGCCGCCACGGTATGGGAATGCGTGTCGGTTGACCCCTGAGCCACGGGGGACAGACTTTGATGCGGCTCATGGACATCCCCGCCGCCATCTCCCCCTAGGGCCGCGAGAATGGCCTGGAGAGTCCCTTCGGTCGCCGGGTTGATCTGGGTATTCGTGAGATCAAGAATCCCAACATTCCCAATCTCAATCGGGGGGAATGTGGCCGATACGAGATCGACCTTGAATGCCATGCTCCCATCGCTCAAACTCTCCGCGACCCGGGCTAAGATGTCCTGGTCGGAGAATCTGTAAACGACGCGGCTTTTAACAGTTGGAGCAGGCATTCACCATTCCCTAGCAATACCGATACATCTGTCTCAGCGTCGCCTCTGCTCTCTGCTGGAGAGTCTCATGATCCAACCCGGGAGTCTCAGCCGCGAGGGATTTTTCCACGTCGGGCAAATACTGGGTCCTGAAAGACTCAAAGTCCACGGCTTCGCCACTTTGGGATTTCTGGACGGGCTTCTTTCTGCCCGCTTCCGTCTTACGGCTGTCGGCCTCTTGGCGCAACTGTTTCCCGAACGAGGAGCCCGAGGGAACGTGTCCCAGCATGGCGCTAATGTTCTCGTAGGACACGTTCTGGAGCGCGGCTCTGCGCTCTGCTTCGGGCTTTTTCTCCAGGGTCTCGATGTCGCGCCTAAGCTTCGATGTCGCGTATCCCTCCGGGACCACACCGGGCTGGCCAGGCTTCTTGGGGATTTTCTTGTATCCGGCCCCCGTAGCGTCCGGCGGTCGTCCGTGAGGCTTATCCTGGCCGCCTCCGGCATAAGAATACTTCCAGCCGCCACCTGGCTTCTGAATTCTGGACTCATATTTATGGACAGCCGCCGCAGAGCCGGGGCCAGCCTTCTCGAATTGAGAGGCAATGCTCGCCGCCGCCATGTCCTGCATGCTCGGCTTGTTGTCCAGCATGCTGGACTTTTGGAGTGTCCCGCCCATCTCTGCGTAGCACCGAACGACCAGGCCCAGATTCTTAAGGGCTGGTTCGGGCTTCTCCAGGCTCCCCCCGGACTTCTCCAGGGCACGGACCCATAGCCTTGGGTTGGAGATGAAGGTTGGAGTCACCTTGCAGATGTTCTCCATGAGGTCGAGAGATTTTTTGAGCTTGGAATGGAACTTCCCGCCCATCGTCTTATAGATCGTAGAGATGATCTTCCAGAGGCGGGGGTTATCCTCGCTCAGGTCCGGGTACTGCTTCTTGGCCTTCGCCTTAGCCTCATCCCACTTCGCTTCGTCAACTTTGCCTGGCATATCCGCGTCTCCTTTGTTGTCGGCCCTTTCGGCCCAGTTTGTGTTCACGGCTCGCCTATCAGGTCTCAATAATCCATCATGGACCAGATGGCCGCCGACGGTGGTGTGGACAAAATCGGCATCGTATGTGTGCCCATCGACGGTTCTTTTTTCGTTGTTTGAGTCCTTTGTCATCGATGGAATACCGAGGCTAAAAATGTAATGAAATAGGGGATCACCGTGCTGGCCAGGGTCGTGGCGACGAATGTAGTCGCGGCGACCGTGGCTGTCCACCGGGCTGAAAGCCTATCGGACACGTTTCGGACAACTTCCACTAGGCCCACTCCATCTGGGTCTAAAGTCCCATCCCCATAAACCGTTTTCTCAACCTTGAGGAAACGATGCTCCTGCTGGGAAACATACTTTTCCAGGGACTCGAATAGATGCTCTTGATGCTCGGAGAGTCTGACGACGACGGACTTATTCTCCGTCGTCGCGGACTCAATCCTGTTCATTCTCTCCTCGCTATTTTTCGTGTATCTTTCAATAGATGCCATGAGCATCTCTTGAGACTTAAGAAGCCCTGATATATCTCCCGACACCTGGGAGCGCCACTCCATGTCCATCCTTCTTCTCTCGTCCATCTAAAGCTCCTGGCCTGCGTTGGCTTCGCAGATTTTCTTGCAGGATTTTTGCAACACGCACGGCGGACAAACTGCCTGATCGTACCCATATTTAAGGGCATAGCAATTGGTTTTGGATGGCATTACGTTCCCCATGCCACCCGTGGCCTCGATTAGTTCCTTAATAGGCATGAAGCCAGGAACAGCGGGGGTCGCGTTCGTCTGAGCTTCTTTCTGGAGAGTCCCTTCGCGCTTTGCGGTTGCGAGGTCCTTATGCCAGTCCCAGCACTCGCTCTTAGGGATTTTTGCAAGCTTCCCGAGAGCGGTGCAAGCGTAATTCCATGCGTGTCCATAGTGATCCTGTCCCGTGGAGGCGATCCATTCCTCAATCTCACCAGTCTTCTCGTCGTAGTCCTTAACGGAAACGAGATTGGTGAGATGCTTGCAGAAGGTCTTGAGTTCGTTGAGATCGACCTCGCGGGCGATGATGACCTGCTTGGCCTTGAAAAGCCCCAGGGACAACTTGAGGCTAGTCGTTCTATCAACTGAGACTTTATGCTGTTCGTCCTGCCATTGGGGCTCGAATATTTTGGAACCCTTCTCGCTGGTAGGATAGAAACAGGAGTAAACCCGGTCGGGATTCAGCTTAAGCAAAATTGTGTTTCGATCTTTCCCGTACCCAGCGTCGTTGACCATGAGGTCGGGGCGGAGTTTGTGCTTAACAGCCTGGACCTGATTCACGATCTCGCCAACATCAGAAGACAGGATTCTCTCCAGATGGACGAGACCAACTTTCCCACTGTTGATCCATTGGAGGCAGACGATCCAGGATTTGTCTCCCCAGTCGATACCGAGAACGCGGGGGCCCTGCCAATCGACCCGCGATGCGGTCCCCCGGCAGGAAAGAATATGCTCCTCTGTGACGAGGATGTTGTCGCCCAGATAAGGAACGCCGAGACAGTAGTTGTAGAAAAGCTGTTTGAACGGATATTCTTCCTGCTTTTCCCAGAGCCTCTGGGCGCTAATCCAGGGAGCCATCATCTGAGTGAACTGGTAATAGCTGGGATCGCGCTTGGGCCACCGCGCAACCCACTCCCCCCGGAACCGATCCTCAAGGGTAAGCTCTCCCTCGCAATGGCGGCACACATAGACGTGGGTCCCCTCGCGCTCCGCGACTGAGACCCGGCCCGAGAAGTTATCATCCGGTAGCCACTCAAGAGTCTGCCGGGTCCCGCACCGTGAGCATTTGATGAACCAGAACCATTGCTTCGACTTGTTCCAGCCCTCGTCGATGCCAAAGTTTGGCACCGTCGGCGTCGATATTTCCCGCACCCAGCCCCATTGTGAGGATTGGAGCGACTCCTTGAAGGCCACCTTTACGCGGGGCGGCATCCTGTCGATCTCGTCGAAGAATGCGACATCAGCGTCAACGCCTTCTCCAAGTCGCTCGGCCTGAGCGCCTCTCAAAAACAAGAAGCTGGAGCCGATCTTCTTGAGGTTCACGTTCTTCACGTCGCCCATGATGCTTCTAAGGTAATCGCTCTCTTGGATCGCCTCGGATATTCTCGTATTTGAGAAGTCCTGCATCTGCTGATTGGTCGGGAACGTGTAGAACGCCTTGGTGTGTGGATTCCGGTCGGTGAACCAGAATATTTCCGTGACGCTGTTTTCGGATAGCCCGATCTGGCGGGCCTTGCGATAGCCCTTCTCTTGAGAATCGTCGTTCAAGGGCTTTTCGAGAAAAGGTCTCACCCGATGAAGATTCCTGGGTGAGATGTCCTTCGGCATGAAGACCAGCGGCTCTCCCTTGAGCTTCCGGTACTGATAAGCCCAAGCCGACGGCAAGACTAAAGCGGCGCTCGCGGCGACCACGTCTCCGTTGAGCGTCTTCTTCGGCGCGAAGTGCTTTTGGGCCGCCTGCGCCTTTACGTTCAGTAAATGCGCGTTCTGGGCCCTAAGCGGCTTGCCCGTCTTGCCGATGAGAGGAGGCGGCACCGCTTCCATCTGCCCGACGACGTTCGTATCTATGAAGTCGTCAAGCGAAGCGGCAAACTTCTTCGCCTCCTCCCCCGAGAGTCTCCGGGGCATTGGCTCCCCGAACTAGGCGATATACCCAGCGTCCCGTAAACCGTCGAACAGAGCCTTCGCCCACTTGGCGATGAAGATGCTCTGACCGTCGTTCTCGCCCCTCGCAAACACGGGGGCGGTCCAGGCGGCTCCTGGGACCAGATTCGTCACAGATAGCACTTCCATCCCGCCATCGGAGAGCTTCGTAGCGGTTACGAGCAAGCTGACTCCCTGGATCGCCGTCACGAACGCGGCGGCGGTGGCCACGGTGTTGTCGTAGACCTCCGGTGTCACTCCGTCGGTGATGGTGATTTTAGCTCCGCTGGTGGTTCCAGCCTCGATTTTCACCGAGATGGCAAGGCCGGGGAGTCCAGCCACGATAGCGGTCAGGTTCACGCGCTCCGCCAATGCGGCTCCAAGTAGGACGAGTTTCGCATGGGTCCCGTTGGTGATGGCGCTCTGGATGTTGCGAATCCATTGGATTTCAGCATCATACGGAGTGCCGGATTTGTCCAATCCCACGTTTGGGTTCGAGAACGACGGGGGGAGAACCACGGGGACACCGTTCTGAACGAGAGCCTCGGTGCATTGCTTGAGCAGGGACTTGTTCTTGTTGATGTCGTCGGCAACCTCGTATCCGAACACGGCGGCGACGGGCGTCTTTGCTACGATTGGCATGGGTTGGACCCTCCTTTATCTTTTATGTTAAAACCTAATATAACAGGCTTTAACAGAACTCCGCTAGACAAATTGCTCTCCACAGCCCTAAGTCTATATGATGCCATCTAATTGTGCAACTTTCTCGACGGAGCGTCTTTCACGATTCGCGCATTGAGACTCGCACTCATGGCAGTTCACCCGAAAACGCTCATTCACCTGAAACCAGAACTCCCGAAAAGCCCTCGCGCCATCCTGAAATCTCGACGAGAGATTAGGCAATCCATTCTGGTGCGCTCGGACGTATGTCCAAGCCTGGCAAACAACGAGATCGGTCTTAAGACCGGGACCAAGAAACATCTCGACGTGCGCCTCGACATCGCTGGTCCCGTGAGACCCTACCGGCCACCCCAGAGGCTTCCGGCGCTCCCGGAATCTCCAGAGAGCCGAATACGAGACGGAATGAGACACTTTGAGATTTGGCAGAGAAACATTGCCTATTTTTGGTATCTTACGGGGAAACGGCATGTAGCCCCAGACGCTTTTATGATATCGCCCCAGGATCATCCTCTCTACCAGTTCAGACATCTCGGACATCACTCACCTGGATCAGCAGATTCGCGTCTTTATTCGTCTCAAGAAACTTCACCGTCTCCGGGCTGGTGTTTTTCTTGTCCACTAGGAACACGATCTCGTACTTTGCGATCTTGAGAATCACCTGCGCGTCCTTGAACTCGAATTGCAAAAGCTGTTTCTTAAGCGGACCCTCGAAGACATCAACCAGAATGTCCGCGCCGACTTGGTAATCGGTCTCGCACGGAGACTTTTCCTCATCGCTCATTTGGAGACCCTCTCATTCAACCAGCCATGACCAGCGAGTATGATCTTTTCTTTTAGCGCGGTGATCTCGTCGAATTTTCTGATGACTCCCTGAACGAAATTCCGAGCAGTTTCGTCGCTGTCGTAGGCGTCGAGAGGCGACATAGCCTTGACGAACTGAGATTTGGTGCCGAAATGATTGACGGCGGACGCTATCGTTTCCCGCAGGACGTACTTATGGACCGCCCCAGGATCAGAGGAACTCGGCGGATTCCAGGGCCTTTTCTTGAATTGGGCCCCGAGCCAAATCTCCTTTGCGACAGCGCCGCCGTCGATCACCTTAGAGCTTCCAGGCCAGACCCAAAGAATAAGTGGAAGCGTTCTTGAGAATCTCCCCGATCCCTTGTCCAGGGAACATGGCCTTGGCGCTCTGGAAGTGGCCGTTGTTCACAATATTCCCGGCCACTCCGATTCCAGCGGAGAACCCGACGACCCCATATTCTTGTCCTAGATCGAGCCCGGTGGTCATGAAGTCGGCGATAGCCTTCGCAGTCGGATTCTTGATCCCCCCGCAAATCTTAATTGCCGATCCTGCTACAAACGCACTCACGTTCACGGAAGACCCCATGTGGATCAGGGCGTTCGTGTGGATGTCCCCTCCGAGACCGACCTGGAGAGGAACCCAAGGTTCAGGAATGAGACCGATGTCCTGGAGCTTTTGTGGGATGAGACTGCCGTCGGCGTTGACGTGCGTGATGAGGGCCACGTCGGTCACGGCCCCGACAAACCTGCTGTCATTCACCGCGAACAGCGTGATCGCATCCGTTTGGACGTGGTGAACGTCCATAAGGCGAAAGTACGGAGTGGCCTGGGCCGAAGCCTTGGCCATGAAGATGACTGCCAGCAACGTCAGCATTTTTTTCATTTACTCCTCCTGTTCGTCGTCATCGTCCGGCTGTTCAATGCGCCAGGGGACCTTAAATGCCGCTGACGACACTCTTGGCAGGATAAGTCCCCTTGGTTTTGCGATTTTCTTTTTCAAGTATGACACCCACATTCATGAAAGAATGTCCGGCTGTCCTTGAAAGCGATATGCAACATACCTGGCATCGAGGGGCAGACGATCAGAAGCAGTCTGTCCCGAATCTCCGGGTCCACGTTCGCGTTGATCTTATATTGCGCCCACCGGATCGATTCTTCGTGGCCAATTGCGGTGTATGCCGGGCCCTGCAAATAGGAAAGCTCCTTTCTGGACTCGTTGCGGAGCCATTGAGCTATTGCCCTGACGACAAACCGACGGTCCTTCTCGCTGAGTCCTAGATTTTTCATATCCTGAGCCTCACGTTCCCGATCCAAATAAAGGTGTCAGAGTCGCTCGTTGATGAAGTAAGGGGCACGTTCTCGTCGGCACGGACTCCCCCGAAAGAGAATGGAAATGGGTGGAGGTCTTGCGGCTCCATCCCGGGAAGAATGACTCCCGAACGCAGACCCACGTCTTTCTCAGAAAACCCGTTATCGGCCATGAGCTTATCGGCCATTCGCCGCGCAGTATCCCTCTCGGCATCGGTGGCACCGGAGCCTGGGGCGGCCACGGCGAGGAGACTGCGAACCTTGCGCTTGATGTCATTGATATCGCCCATGCCCCTATATTTGTCTGACCAGAACCTTGATCCCCATGTCCTCGCACGTCGGGCCGTCTATCGCTACGGCAGGCTCTTTTACGCTCGGCCACGGAGGCGGAGACACGATCTTTGATAGGCGCTTAAGCTCACGAAATCCCCGGGGGAGTCTGTCTCCCCGGTAGAAAAATATCCGGTTCAGCTTTGGGCGGTCCACTCTCATGACATGGAGAAATCATCCAATGAGACCATTTCGATCCTATCCATGATCGATACCTGCCCCGTCATCTTCTCTTTTACCCATCTCTCCGTGGGGGGGTGGATGTTCACGATGTCCGCAAAGAACACCGGCTCCCCATTCTTCTTGACCCACGCATCCGAATTGGAGCGTTGCTTCCAGCCCTGAGCCATCAAGATATTTGAAGGACACGTCGGACAAGCTCTGTCTCTGCTGTCAGGTCGCTGAGTTGTCAGAGAAGCTGGGTCGATGTGTCCATCAAGTATCTCGGTTGCGCTCATGGCTATGCTCCTAATGCCTGCCCAAGGGTGATCCTCTCGGGCCCGGCGATTTCCTTCATGGTCTCTCGTAGTTCTTTCATACTGATCGGCTTCTCATCGATGTGCTTTTTCTTCTTCTGCGCGGCCAACTCTTTTTCCGACTGGGAAATTTTGGCATTGTGTCTCTCGACGACGGCGTCCACAACCCTATCGAAAGCCCACTGCTCGATCTTTGCGGAGCCTAATAGGCCGATGAGAGTCTCGCCCCAGCCGAAGAACTCCGTCCTGAGAGAAAAGAGATCGCGCTTCTCATCGATCTTGGACTTGTGGCGAATGACCAAAGTCTCTGCGACGTGTTTCTCGAACTCGATTCCGATGCGACGCCGAAGGTCCTTCGGT
>Ga0315288_10001274_pt1 | contig 32555 bp, 43 predicted proteins | sample YL17G11_20_MG_FD_203454 | JGI IMG/M metagenome (GOLD analysis project Ga0315288, IMG submission 203454) | Sediment microbial communities from Yellowstone Lake, YNP, Wyoming, USA - YL17G11_20 | ecosystem: Environmental > Aquatic > Freshwater > Lake > Sediment | place: USA: Wyoming | collected...
TCCGGACGTAGTATTCATACACAACACAAGTGTTTATGAGATTAAACCTGCTCAAATTGATAGTGGAACTACTTTAGGAGGTTCATCTAACTTTATGTCAGAAGTACCAAGTATGTCTATTAATTTTCCAACTAATTTATTTGCAAGTGTTGTAAATGGTAAACAGGTTGATCTTAGCTCTGACCAATACCAAACATTAAAAAATATTTGGGAAAAAAGAATCAAGATTATAGAGCAAATTCAAGAAAAAAATGGTAAAATTGCATTTCCTGAGTATGGATTTGGTGATCCAGAGACCATGCCTCAAGAATTATTCGTATATTTAAGTAAAAGATTGTTTGAAGCATTTCAATTTATTAACCCAGGATCTACAATGTATGATCAAATTAAAGATATGGTAAGTGCAAGTCAAGGAATTTCAGATGCTGAAATATTAATACAATTAGAATTAGAAGAAGATCCATTTAAATGTTCATAATATGGTATGCCAAGTACAAGTAAATTCAATAAAATACTTAGAAGATGAGGGAGCAACCAATGATGTAAGAAGAATCATTGATGAAGAATTATTTAATACGTTAAATGAAAAGCTAACAGTTTTAGCTGAAAAAAAATATGGTTTAAAAACTGATGGTACTAAGTTATTTAGTCTAAATACATCTGAACATATTGATCCTCGTACATCTACATATAGGAGAGATTCAAAGTACAGAGTAATGAGAGCTGAACCTAATACTAAACTATTTGAACGGTTACAGGATTTGTATAATTCTAGACCTGATCAACCTATGATGATGCGAGAAGAAAACACATTTTCTTTTAGTGCAAAACCTCTTCAAATAAAAGGAAGTTTATATGAACTTGAACCTAATATTTCTGATTTAAAAATTAAAAAGATATACAATAACTATGTTGATTTAATGAATAAAGTCAGAAAAAATAAAGCTATTTCCTATGATACTTTTTTAAGTTTAACAAATACATTACAAGTATTTAATTATGGTGATACATATATTTTTGGAAACTGGGATAGAAATAATGCTGTATTCATAACAAGATTTAATAGTTCTCCTACAAGTAAAGAGTTATTGGCTGAAGCTATACCTGCTATAGTGGCTGAAGGTATAGATGTTATATCTTTTGTGCCATTAGATTATGCAGATAAACTTAAAAGAAGTGGTTATATAGTTAGTAAAAACGGTTATAACTATGATTTTAAAGGAGAAGATATGGTCAAATATGCAGTTGCTTCTAATCCTGATATTTTTCAAAAAGTATTTAAAAATTCACCTGAAAAAGTATCATCAGAAGAAATAAAAACTTATAATAATTCTTTAAAATTAAGATATTCAGCAGTTGATGTAAGAAGTGATTTAATTAATAAAGCTGGTAAAGATGCTTCTAAAATTTTTGAAACATATTTAAATCAGTTTGCAATAAAAGTAAAAGATATTTCTGAAATTCAAGAAAAATTAGGAATAGATACATTAGGTTTTGCTGATATGCTTTCTAAAATAGCTTATATAAAATCTAATAAAGATTTACCAAATGTTGCTGGAGAATTTATTGCATATATGATGCAGTATAATCCTTTAATACAAGATATAGTAGATGAAGCTATACAAAAAAGAATTATACCTTTAAATCCTAATGAATATACAATTGAAAATGGAAAGATAATTTACGAGTATAAAAAAATTGATAAAACAAGACATTTTAAATTTATTGGTGATTTAATTGCTCAAGATTTACAAAATAAAGTAGAAGGTAAATATGATAAATCTCTTTTAGATAAAATAAAACAATTAGTTGCAAAGTTTTTAAATCTTTTGAAAAAAGTAGATATAGGATTAATAAATACTAACATTGGAATTATTAGTTATAATATATTACAACAAAATAAAAATTTAATTACTAGCTCATTATATAAACCAGGAGCACAAGGTAAAAAAACAGAACAAGTATCTATAGAAAAAGCTTTAGCTAAAGATAAATTTGGTAAAGATATTATATATGAACTTTCTAATAAAGGTTTTATTCTTACAGGATCAACAGCACTTTCAGAACAAGGAACTATTTTAAGACCAGACGAAAATCCATTACATGATATAGATTGGGTTAGTCCATTTAATAGAAAAGAAACTATTGAAAAGTTTAAAAATTCATATCCTAATGCAGTTAAAGTAAGAGATATAATTAATGATAATTATGTAACAGATAGTTATTTAATAGTTCCAGATGGTTATAAAATAGATAATTTTCAAACAGAAATTCATAATGAAAAAATAATACTTACTGAATATGATGTTTTAGATAATGATGGAAATGTAGTAGGTACATTTAGATTAGAAAAAGATTTTGATTCTGAAGAAATATTAGAAGTAACTAGAGGTATTCCTGGAAAAGTAATAGATTTCTTTTCATATCCCGATTATTCTAAATCAAATGAAGAAACACCTTTTGAATATAAAACTAAAGATGGTCAAATTATTCTTTTATCTAATTGGAAAAGCACATTTAGAGCAAAATTAGCATTTGCTAGATATAAAGATCTTTGGGATTATAACCGTTTTATTCCTTTTTCTGAAACAAAAATGGATTCTTCATTAGAGGAAATCAATGGTGTACTCTTTATGGATGTCAAGTTAGATGAACTTCAGAATGAAAGATCAAAAGAAATTGCTGAAGTATTAGCTCAAAGACTTGCACTTGGTACTAAAACACAATTTGAAAAAATCACAGCTGAAGAAGCTGCAAACATTTTAAAGAATAGACCTGTTAAATATAATGGAGAACCTGCATTCTATTATGCTGGTACTGTATATGTAGTAGGAGATAATGTAAATGTAAGAACTGTACTTCATGAGTTCTGTCACCCAGTACTTCAAGGACTGAGAAAAACTAATAATCTTCTATTTCAGAATCTATACAATCAAGCACTTGCTACAGAAGAAGGTCAAGGTATCTATTACTATGTAAAAGCTAACTATCCAGAACTTGAAGAAAACTCTGATCTATTTAAAGAAGAGGTTCTAGCATATGCAATGCAGTTAAAAGCATTAAATAGAATCAATAATGAAATAGAAACAGAAGGATATCAAAATTTCATGAATAAACTTATGGCTGCTATTAAACAGTTATTAAGACAGTTATTTGGAAATAAGGTAGATGTTGCTAAGTTAGATGTAGATACTACATTAGGGGAGATGGCAGATATGCTTTTGGATAAAGATTTTGAATTCCAAACAGATGATGTAACTGAAGAAGATCTTGTTATGTTCTCACGAAATGTTGTAGAAAGAGCACTTGAACTAGCTAGTTTTTCAAATGCTGAATCACAACTTAAAGTGGTCAGAGAGATGTATGAAACTAATAAAAGAATTCTTACAGAAGTTGAAAATTTTAAAGGAGATAAAGCATCAAGAAAATTATTAAAAGAAACAATCTTTGAAAAAGGTACTAATAGATATATCCGGGAAGTTGTAAGTACATTAAGAGATCATCTTAATACAGACACTGAAGGTTTTACTGAGAATGAGTTAATTCAGAATGCATTAGATGCTGCAAAAGAATCACAGGAAGTAGATCTTCAAAGAGCAACTGCACTTGTAAATACTATAGATAATATCAATAGTATGACAAAGAACATGCTTCTTGATGTTTCAAGAATTAGTCAATCTAATATAAACAGTAGAAGTACTATTGCTTTATTGATGTTGTATAAACAAAACTCTAAAGCATGGTTAAAAATGGTTCAAGCAATTGATGAATCTCTTTCTCAAGAAGGAAAACTTATTGAAAGCAATAACCCTTTTTATCAGTCTTTAAATGAAATTGTATTAAATATCACAAGAATCAATACAAATATTGCAAATATTCTTAAAAACAACAATGTACAGTTCTATGTAGAAATTACAGGATACATGTCTAAATATGTTCAAGAACAACTTAGAAGTAACCTTGGTACTGCATTAAAGAAAACTTTTTCTGCTGATCAATTAGAAAAAGAAGTGGATGACTTATATAATAAAGTTGTACAACAAACTCTTACTGATGCTGATGTTGATGCTTTAATTCAAAAAGGTATTCCAGGAGATGTATTGAAAGGTTTCTTAAAAGAATATAAAAACTTAGTAGTTGACGAAGATAAAATCAAAGCTGCTCTTACTGGAGGAGCTAAAGATGTTAGTTGGTTTAATAGATGGTTAGAGAGTTATAGTTCTAGTAATGACGTTATAGTAGGACCATTAGCTATGTTTATTCAAAATGAAAAAACTCAAATACAAAATATTGTTTGGGAAAGTTCATCAAAGTTTAGAAAAAAGTTAGAAGAGCTCTTACCTAAAGTAGGATTTAGTAAATTAAATTCTATTCAATTAAGAGAAAAACTTGGTTTCAAAGATAAGATAATGTATTTTGATAAAGAGACAGGTAAACCAATTGAAAGAGAGGTTTGGTCTTATTTAGATAAATACAAAGACTACAGATATCATTATGATTTATTAGAGTGGAACATAGAAGAAGCAAAGAAATCAGAAGATCAAGCAAAAATTGCTGATGCAGTTATGGAATTTGATCAATTCAAACGTGACTACATGTGGCAAGAATATGTTCCTGAGTACTATGAGAAAGATGATATCTTTAAAAAATCTGAGGTAGGTAAATTAGCATATTTTGTTAGAAAACAAAAACTACTAGCTTATAATAACTTACTAAATAGTATGGAAAATGAGCTTGAAAGATTTGAAAAATACTCAACTACACAAGCTGCATTCAGAGAGTTCCAACAATTATACTCTCTTACATATGAAGATGGTACATCAAAGGTAGATGATCCAGAAAATGCAGTTTATGACTTAAGTATTGCTCAGGTTTTATTAGAACATAGAGCAGCTACAAAAGGATTTAATGAATGGACACCAATTGAGGGATTACTTCAAAGTGCATATAATGAGTTTGTAGATTTATTAGAAACTAAAAAAATATATCCAGGGTCTGCAGACTTTAAAGCTGAATTAGAGAAGTGGAGAAGACAGAATCTTAGAATGGAATATGATCCTGCTTATTGGGAAAGTAGAAATACATTAGTTACAGAGCTCAGAGAATTACAAACAAGAATGAATGAAGTTGCTAAGTCTAAATTTGACGTAGCTACAGCATTCCAAACAATTAATGATCTTATCTATAGTTACAGGGATGAGCAAGGAGAACCTGATAGCTCTGCTATGGGTAAAACAAGACTTGAAAGAATCAGAGATACAGAACAAGCTATTGCAGACTTCAAGTTTAAATATGACATGTCCACTGGTCTTTCTAAAGAAGACTCCGAAGAGTTAAAAGATCTACAGTACAAAGCAAGTAAAGGACTATTACAAGCAGGAACTCCTGAATCTAAAAGATATATGTATCTATTAGACATGCAAGAGTCTGAAGGTATACTTCCTGAAGATGCAGCTAGAATTGAAGAAATTTTTGGTGAGTTATCAGAGTTGTCTATAAACAGCCCTACTACATATTACATGGAGACATTAAACTATAACTTATCTAAGCAAAATATAAAAGAACAAGATGAGGATGAAATTAATGACTTTATAAACTCAGATGAATTCCAAGATATTCTTGATGGTGATGAAGAGTTTAGAAATTGGTTTGAGTTAAATCATTATGTTATTCAGACATATGATAAACCATCTAGAGGTTATGTTTCTAAATACAAAAGAACTAAAGCAAATACTGTTGCTATTCCAAGAGATGAAAGTCATATCAAGTTTACAAAAATTCTTGATAGAGAGGGTAATAGTGTTTTATTAATGGGTGTACCAAATGCTAGACATTCAAGATACCAAGTTAAAGATCAATATAGAACTATTCCTTTTGGAGCAGATAAAGAAGACTATGTAGGTAAATATGTAGATAATAAAAATCATCCACTTCCTAGAATGTATGATCCAAGTGCTAAATATAGTGCACGTGATGGTAGATTCATGAATGAGAAATATTTTCAAATGCAATCTGCAAATAGTAATGAGTTTCAATTACTTGAAGCAATAAAAGAATATCATTTAGAAAATCAAAAAGGACAAAGTAGTTATAGTAAGTTATATCATGACATGCCAAGGTATGCTCTTAAAAAAGGAGATATTTATCAAGCAATGCAAAAAGGTGCTTATGGTCAAAGATTTTCTGAATTAGGTAAGAATGTAAAAGAGTGGGTTAAACAAGCTGTAGGTAAATCTGTAATGGATGCTGAGAATGATTTAAACTATGATCCTGAGAATAACTTAGTAAATACTGATTTAGATGGCAATCAGATATCTTATATCCCTGTTTCAGGTATTTACAACCTTGATATTGATGTACAAGATGCGGATATTTTCCAAGGTCTATTCAGATATGGCTTGTCTATTCAAACTCAAGGAAAACTATTAGAAAGTTTACCTCTTGTTCAAAGTATCTTAGATACATTAGAAGATCCTAATAATGCTCCAAAAGAATTAGAAAAATTTGATAAAAATATTTATAATCTTAAAGGAGCTTTAACAAATGCAAAGAAAAAATTTGCAACTAATAACAGACTTGGTCAAACAAAATCTCTTATTGAAAGAGAATACTATGGTAAAATGGTAGAAGGTATTGAAGAAACTCATCCTCAATTTGGTAAATGGGTCTCTCAATTACAAGGTTTATCTGCTACAGGTTCATTAGCAGTTAGTATGGCTTCTGATTTAAAAAATAAATACGGTGCATATGTACAGTTAATACTTGAAGGTGCAGGTGCTGAGTTTATAAATCTTAAAGATATTGCACTTGCAAGACCATGGGCAGAAAAAGCTATGTTAGAGTGGAGTACAAAAGGAATATACCAAACAGGACCTGGTGCAGTTTCAACACAATTGATTCAAATATTTGATGCAAACTTTAAATCCAAAGATCAATTTGGTAGAGAAGTAGAAAGATCTATGGTAAAAGATCTTGTAAACATGGAATGGATGTACATGCATAGAAAATTTGGTGAGATGCAAGTTGCTGTTTCATTATTTGGTTCTTTTATGTATGGTCAGAAAGTTGATCAAGTTCTTAGTGATGGTACTAAGAAGTCAATGAGATATATTGAAGCTTGGGAAAAAGATGATGATGGTATAATTAGACTTAAAAAAGGTGTTCATCCTGGTTGGAACAATCTTCCAGTTTATCATGAATATACTAAAGGAGAATCTCTTGAAGAAATTGCTAAAAAATATTCTATACCTGTTGATGAACTTAAAGCTAAAAATAGGATTAAGTCTGAGGTACAACTTGAAGATGGTCAAGAAATTATTATAGCTAAGTCAGAGTTATTCATGGGTCTTAAGAATAGAATTCAAGGGACATCAAGAAAACTTTTTGGTACATATGATGATATGGGTCAACCTGAAGGTAACAAACTATTACTTTATAGAATGTTCTTCTTTATGAGAAAATGGTTTACACCAATGTTTATAAATAGATTTGGTGCTGATTTATCTAAAGAAAATAGATGGGGTGAAAGATATGATTGGGCTACTGGTTCATATGGTAAAGGATTTTATATTACAGCTTTTCAAACAATGATGAAAACAATGAAATCTGGTTTCAAAAACTATAGCTATTTGACTGATAAAGAAAAAACTGCAGTTAGAAAAATGAGTACAGAAGGACTATTTACAATTGGTCTTGCATTACTAGGATTAATGTTATTTGGATTTGATCCTGATGATGATGACAAATGGAAAAAACTAAGAGCAAAATCAGGAGCTATAAATGAAGATAATTATAATACATATGGTTTCTTAGCTAATCATATGTTATTACTTGCAATGGGTGTTCAAGCTGAAAGTAGTGCATTTATTCCACTTCCTTCTGTAAAAGGAATAAATTTTGGTGCAGATGACTATGTAAAAATGATTACACAAACAACAAGTGCATGGTATAATACTGTTGTTCTTTATATTGATATATTTGGAGATGTATTAGACTTTGTAACATTCTCTGAAATGGATAGATACAAAAGAGATACGGGTCCTTATTCATGGAAAAGTGAAGGAGAATTAAAAATTTGGGGTAAACTAGGAAAAACAGTTGGTTTAACAGGAGCTACTGGAGATCCAGTAACCCAAATGGAGAATATGTTTAAAAATAGTGCAAAATTAGGAAATTAAAATTTTATACTTGGACAAGAAAAAAAAAGGGGATAGCCTAAGCTACCCCCTTAATTGATAAATTATTCACTCACTAAAAGAAGTCAGGAATTGAATCCGGATCTTCATTAGTATTGTCAGTTAAATCTAAGTCAAAGTTATCTTCTAATGCAAACTCATCTTCAACAATTTTTTCTTCTGGTATTTCTTCTATAATCAAACCTTCAATAACTACTGGAGCTTCAAATATATTACCTGCAAGATCCTCATAGATAACTCTATCTTCACTAGGTAGTTCTTCAATAATTTCTTCTACAGCAGCATATCTAATATCTTCATCTATTTGATCAGCTTCAATATCAGCTTTCATTTCATCTCTTTCAATTGCTAATTCAGATAACTTAGCTTCTTCTACCTCCATTTCCATAATCTGATCAAGTATACATACCTGATTAGGATCTACTACATCTTCTATAACTTCATCAACAATATCAACAGTTTGTACTATCTGTGCAGGTGCACTGCACTGTTGGAAATTACCAATAGTACCAATGAAATAGTGCAGAACTCTTTGATCTTCCATCCATGTTTTAGGATGTGAATTCTGAAGAGCTATAGTTACATAATTATAAAATGCCCATAAACTATTTGCATTAGTAAATACATGATATGGTCTCTTCATTTGATCTCTGATCATACTAGCTTGTTCTGTAGTAAGAATCTCATACTCAGCAAACAAAACACCTAATAACTGAGCTTGTTTTCTTTTGTTTAATACAACACTCTCCATAGTAGCTTTATCAGAACACAATTGATTATAATACATATGTGCATTGGTGATATAATTATCAATAGTATCTTTTGTTTCTGTATCTGCAGTTCCTGTATGTTTTCTTACCCAACTACCAATATCTCCTGAAATCATAACTGCACCAGTGTTATTAATATAAGCACCAACTACACATTTAAACTTTACTTGTTTATTATAACTGTTTGTCCATGCAAACATCATTGATAATTCAGGATCAGCATTAAACTGAAGTTTATAAATTCCAGTAGCAATCTGTCCATCTGCAGTACATCTGTACTCTTCATCTACAATTGCAAACCCTGCAGTAGCAAGGGCTTGATAAGCATAATCAATAATAAATTGGTGACTAATAACAGTATATGTAGCAGCATGATTTGGTAATGCTACACTGATTAAATCACTCTTTGTGGTATTTTGAATTTTTCTTGGCATAATTAAAATAAACTTAATTGGTTTGTACTTGGTTCTAGAGATTCAATTTCTTTTCTAATCTTCTCTAGATAATAATCATAGTTAATATCGTATTCTTCAAATGGTTTTTCTACATAATTAATTAGTGTAGTTTGTAACCATCTACCAGCTTCTACCTGTATTTCTCTCTGGTCTGTGTTGTTTCTCTTAATGATCTTAGATCCTGTTTTAGAGATGAAATACCTAATAGTATGTTGTAATGGAGTAGTACTATAGTCACCTAATTCTACTTTGTGTTCTATAAATTTCCAATCTCCTTTGATTTTTACACCTCCACAAAAATCAAAAATGTTTAGATTTTCACTTATAAACTTTTCAGGTTTAATTCCATCTACAAAATATGCATGTATTGCTTGTGGTATAACTAAGAAACTCTTGTTTTTATGAAGAGCTAAATCTTTATACTCAAATCTACCTTTACATTTAGATTTACCGTCTTCATTTACAGCAATATAATTATTTACATCACCCAGTATAATCTTAGAATACTTATCATGTTCTAATTCAAGACTAGTTATCTTCTCCCATCTTTTACAAATTTCTAAATATTGAGCTTCATACTCCCGTGGAATCATAGTTTCTAAACCATCTGTATTTTGCATTAGAGGAATTGCTCCGGGAATCTCTTCACAAATCATCTCATATAACATACTAAGACTTAATTGACCATTAATAGTTATACGCATTGTGAATTGAGGATCATACAGGAAACTATTCTCGTCATTACTAAGACCATAGGTTGAATTTAAAATAATCTTGTATACATAATTTCTTGGATCTGACTTTGGAATCTTTTTTCTTTCTTCAAAGAACCATTCATACTGCTCACAAAATTCTTCTTTAGGTAAATGTGCAGGTGCCCATCCATTTCTAATAGCTAGATTAGGATAATAACTTACAACATCTGAAGTCATAATGATCATGTCTTCTGTTGAATTATAAACTTTACTAGCTCTAGCACCATGAATACCACCTAAACCATAATCAGTTTTGACTCCCTTATACTGTACAGAATATTTAAAACCTCCTTTAGTTTGTCCTGGCCATAAAATTATATCCTGAAATTTTTTGAGAAGATTTTGAAATGTTGCTGTCTTAAATTCAACATAAGGTAATATTATATCTTTAAAAATAATGTGTTCTCTTTGAGTTCTCATCTGTTTTAAATCCCATTTCTTGATACCTGTTGATTTATTCAAGAAATGTAAAAACAGTTCTTTTGATATTCTAGGTTCAGAGGCTGAGAATAAATCTATGTCATATTCATCTGTTAGTACTTTTCTCAGATTAATTTGATCCTTACTTAGGTGCATTATCTGTTTAGTAGACTTAACATCATTTATACAATAATTTATAATCTCGGGTATCTGACCTTTTTCTATTTCAGTAGTATGATGTATTGGCATATCTATAATATTATGCCAATCCATAGTATACTGTATCCATTTTAAACTAGATCTTTTTGCAGGATTATCCCAGTGGTTAAGTTTAAAGACATCAATCTGTCTTATACTTAAATGTCTCGGACTAAATAATGCAAATTCTCCTGAATTACTTCTTTCTATAGTTTCTTGTGCTTTTCTATAAATGAATCTAGCAATAGTATCACCATCTAGTTCTAATAACTGTTCTTGATTCCGAAGAATATGTTCAGTAATCTGACTATCAAAAGCAAGACCATTAAAACTTATGTGCCATTCATTTAAACTTTGATTTCTTTTTAAGAAATGTACTAACTCTTCTATGTCATTTTTAGATTTATGACATACAAAGATCTCTTGGTGTTCAGATTTTACATCTTCAAACACTCCTATGAAACAATTTGATAAAGTTTCATAGTCCATCACATAATGTGTCTTCATATAATTAGTTCAGTTTAGCTGTCCCCCCTATTAAGTTAATAAAAAAGGGAGCATTGCTACTCCCTTTCTGGTAGAATTTAGAATATTTATGCTTTATCAGTCATAAATTCCTTGTAGTTAAAACTATCTGCATTACTTGCAAAAGTATTTACTATATCTTCAACTGCATTATGATCCTCAACATAAAATTCTTGAAACACTTCTAACTTATGTCTTTCTTGTTTCAATCCTTTACTTCCTGTTAAAGCTTGACCATATTCATCTAATTTTGGCAACATATGTAATGTTGTTTTTTTAATTTTAGATATTACTACAAATACTTTAGTACTTGGATCAAAAATACACTCAACATAAGGACACTCTGTACTTGTTGGAATCATTCTAAATGTTTGGCTTTCTTGCCAAGTTGCTTTTACAAGCATCATTGATTTACTCATTTTCTATTGATTTTGACAAATTTAACAATTTTTCTTCTATATTTTCCAAATCTGCAATGTCCATTACTAACATTTCTTTATCAGAATCTGGTTTACTACACAATTCTCCAACTTTGATTAACATTTCTGGTTCTACATCTAGAAGTTCTGCATAGTTACTAAAATACTTTTCAGGTATTAAATAACTATGCATATATGCGTAATTACCACTGTATTTGTCAAAAAAATCAAGGATTTTTTGCTTTAAATTCATACTCATTTTACTATATCTCCCATCTCTAAAATGGAACCAATCATCTTCTAAATCAGAAAAGTCAAATGTAAAGACAGCTTGAGAATTTATTTTTACATAATCACTAAGTCTTGTATGACCTAATAATGTATTTTTTTCAAAAATAATATACTCATCATCTGTTCTTACATCATAGACACATATTAATTTCATATCCTCAGAGTTGTAGTGCCCTTGCCAACTGATATATGTTTCAATTGGTACAACACTAACACCTCTTTTTATTCCAAGGAGCGGATATAAAAACACCTTGGATTTTTGAAAATACTTCTTATAAACAGAATTTAAAGCCATAATTTTTACAATTTTATATTACCAACTGCTAAGTCATAGGGAAGGTCATATCTTTTTTCTGCATAGTGCCATTGTGCAACTTCTAGTACAGATTTAAACTTCATCCTCCATTCTAACATAGATTCCTGTGATACTTGGAATGGGTAAACTAAATTGTATTTATCAATTACGATAAAAGTAACTTGTACCTGCCAAGTATCTCTATCCGGTTTGTCTTTTAAAAATTTGTCTGTAGCAAGTATAAGATAAATAACAGCTTGTAGCCAGTACCTATAATATTCTACTGAATCAGGAAAATCTTGTATTGACTTACCAGTAGTTTTGAGGTCATTGATGAATATCATCTTTGCCTCATTATCAACTACGATATTGTCAAGAACTCCGTGGAAACCAAATTGTAATTTGTCATGATCAACCTTAATGCGCAACTCATTGTAGGTTTCAATATGTGTTTCTTCCTCAGTTTTATCTAATTGCAATAGGGCTCTAACGTCACTATTACTTTTTAGTATCTCAACCTGTACTTTGCAGCCATTCAAAGTTGGTTCATCTACTATTGTTTTTTCTAGACTTTTTTTGAGGAATTCAAAATACTCTTTGTTCTCTTCTGTGAGAATCTTTTCAATTCTTTGTTGATCTGTTTTAAGAGATTGATAAAGATTTGCTGTAAGTAACTGTGTAAGTATATCTTGTGAGTAATCATCCAAAAGTAATGTATTATTTCCAATTGACAAGTGTATTCTAAAAATATTATCAACAATTTTTCTTTGACTGTCTGTTGGGAGCTTACCTGGCATAGATATAAAGGAATCATCATATTTTTCTGGTTCAAATAAAAGACAGTGCAGAACCCTACCACCTATAAGGTGTGGGTCTGTACTATCTTCTCTTTGGTTGAGCACATAATGATTATAAAACATAGCAGGTGAATAAAGTAATTTATTCAATCCACTATAACTAAAGTAAAATTTATTCTGATAGAATTTTTCCATCTCATCAGAACCATTCAAAGTCATCTTCATTTGTTTGTTCTATTTGATTGTTATTTGATTCATTTTCTTCAAGGGTGCTCTCAGTACCTTTTTCATTTAACTCAGATTCGGGAGCATGATTCTCTTCTTCTATTGCTATTAACTCTGACTTGAGTTCATTTCTCTCAATCCTAGTAAATGCTTCTTCTATGTCTTCATCAGATATTTCAATGTCTCCTGTCTCATCAACAGGGTCCTTTAAATCATGCAAGTCTCCGTGTAATTCAAAAACTTCTGCTTCAATTTCTCCTTCAACAATAAAATCTGGCATTATTTCATGCACATAATTAGTATTAAGAAGTTTTGCAGCTTCTTCATTAAGAGTAAGACTTTTTACTTCAAAATATTTTATACCTCCTCTATTTGCAATCTCTTCACCATAATGTTGCATAAGAATCTTTACTTTTTCTAAATCAAAAACATCTTTATCAATAAGAGATTCTACTATCTCATCAACATCTGTATGCATATTACCTTTACTTTTATTTAAAAAACTTAGTAAAGATTTAAAATTGACATGATTTTTTGTATTAGAGTCAGCTATTCTGTGAGTATATTCATTAAAAAGCATCTCAATATAGAGTAAACTATCAATATAATTACAATTAGCCATAATTTCCATTGCAATAATATGATTGTCTTGATCAGAACTTTTAAACATATCACAAAGTTGAGTAAACATTACTCCATCTATTACAGTAGCATCCTCACCATTAATATATTGTAATAATTTATTTTCATTAAATATATCAAGAGTTAAAATCTTAGGAAATAGATTAGTATAATCTTCATCAATAATATAAAAGATACTTGAATTTCTCATATCGTTTTTAATATTTTTAAGAATATCTATTGATGAATTTCTAATTGTTGATGATGAAGAATAACTCATTACTACAATATCTTCAGTATAAAATTCTAAAGCTTGTCTAATATTTTCTCTATAATAATCATCTATTACATCTTCTGAGTTTTCATAAATTTCTTGTAAACTACTTACTGGCATACTATGATACCAATTTCCTGTAGTTATTTTATCTTTTGTATTGTAACCAGCAAACACATGGGTTGCTTGATCAATATCTCTTACTGTCTTTATTCCATATTGTAGAGTTAAATCTTTCAATTTTACTCTAGGAACATTTACACCAGGTAAAAAATAAAGTTTATCTCCTTTAGTAGGAGAATATTCATTATCATTAACTTGTATTATATTATCTGACCTCTCGTCTGTTGACCATACTGTTTTAGTTTTTATAATAACTTCAGTATTATTAAATTGTTCGATTTCAATATGTAAATAATTTTTCATACACATAAATTTAAAAAAGGGAGTTTTACCTCCCTTTATCATTGTTATTAATTATAATTGTGGATTTTTAAAGGGGAAACCTTCTATGTTGACTTATTTTATAGCCATCTTCACCACCTCTTGATTCATCATCAATGGACTAAACTTAACCTTATTACCGTTGACAATCTCTTTGACCATATAATATCTAAGGTCATCAGTAAATGCATCACAGTCTGTAGTAAGTTTAGCTATCCTGTCAATAATTGGTTTACCAACGGATCCTTTGTCAGCCAAAGTAAGAGAATAATTTATTATCCTTGTTGCAATAATACTTGAAATATCAGCACGGAACTCATCATCTTTTCCTACTGCATTAGTAAGAGAGTTCATAACATATTGTTCCTCTTTATTCAAGATGTCTTCTGGACTAATAATTCTATCCATTTTATTATTAATAAACATGGTAAACATAGAACTAAAATCAGGACCTACTGAACCTTCTCCAATCATCTGAATCAACGGCAAGTTATCTTCAAACTTAGGAATAGAACTAATACCATTAAAGAATGTAGTTATTGCTCTAGGATTTACTCTTTGAGTTACTAACTCAGGATTCATCAACATAAAGTTAATACATCTACCATCTATTAATGCTTTCTCAGCCCACTTAGCCCATACATTAGAATCATATTTTAATTCAACAGATATAAATCTAGTTTTCTGAGCAACATCTAAACTAGTTACATTATAATCACCATTATCTGGATTAGTAGTCAAGATAACATGCCAGTTCTTAGGTAATTTCCAAGAGACATATTCTTGTCTATCCAAAATTTCCATTGTTGCTTGCATGAATCTTTGATCAGCACGAGTGTAATCATCTAAGATTAAAAATCCACCTTCTCCTTTACCCTGAATCCATTCAGGTGCAGCATGTGACATTCTTTTATCTACAACTTTATATCCTTTTGCACTTGCTGCAGGTATCTGAGATTCATTAATCCAAGTAGACTTACCTTCTGCATTTTGTATCTGAAATTCTTTAACAGGAAACCCAACCAAGTCACCTAATTCTTCCAATTGAGATAAATTAAGCTTTACAACTTCCATATTCATCTCTTTTCCTAATTGCATTAATGCTGAAGTTTTACCAAGACCAGCATCACCTTCTATATTTATTGCTACAGGTACTTTACCTTCTTTTTGGATATGTTGGTTATTACCTACCATATGTTTAATAAAACCTTTTAACTCTTCAACATTTAATTGTACTTGACTCATAACTCTTTTTTTATAGTTCTAATTTAATAACTTTTCCGGGAAGACTCTCATTCATACATGATTCTTCTGACAAAACCCAAAGAACATTTCCTTTAGGCTTTACATCTGCACTACATTCTCCATCAGTAAAATATACTAAACTAGTATATTTATTCAGGTTTGCATTAAAATATTCTAAGACAGGATCAAATTCTGTTCCTCCTCTACCATGTACTTCAAGTTCATTCTTACCTTTGTAAGATTCAATTGATCTGATAGTTGTGTCACATTGTATAATAGTAATTTCTACTCCACATTTATAAATGTGTTGCATTTCTCCCATGAATTCTCTTAACTCATTGTCACTTACAGAACCTGAAGTATCAATAGCTAATAACATGTGTTGTCTCATCTTTACTTTTAGACCAGGATTAGCATCAAATCTCTTGTTTTCCTTTCTTCTAATCTTCTTTGTGAATACTTTAGTACTTACACCTGTAAATCTTCTAATGTATCCTCTCCAATCAAATTTAGGTGGAACAATTTCATCAATAACAATTACTCCATCAATTTCTCCAGGAACATTACCTCTTTTCTTAACAGTCTGCTCTTTAGCATCTGAAAGTACTTTCTGTAATTGTCTATCAATTAATTTTTGTTCAGCTTCAGTAAGATCTTCAAAGTCATCCCATGAACTATGATCAGGAACATCACCAGATTCTATAGAATCTAATAATTCATCCATTGCATCACATCCACAAGTTCCATTTTTTTGTTTTTCATCTTTTGCTTCTTTAAGCTTGTCATAATAATATCTACAACCTGCTTTAGTATCAAGATTCATATCATCATAATCTTCAATCATAATGCCTCTAGACGGAAGTTTACTTGCAATAACTTGCAATTCTTCCTGAGTAGCATTATTTTCCTTAGCACTCTCTAATTCAGATACTATACTTGCTTTAAGAGCATCAAACTCTTCTTTAGTATAATCCCCTCCTGGAAGCCAAGACTTGTCAATATACTGATTAATTTCCATATCCATTGCAACATTTGCAAGTTTCCTATCTGTAAACTTAAAAAATGTAGTCAAGTGACCAAATGCAATGTGTAATAATTCATGTTTTAACAAACCAAGTTTGTTTAATTCAGATAAATTTTCCCAAAATGTAGGATTAATAGTAAGTTGATAATTAATACCATTCTTACTTACTCCTGCTGTAGGAACACGTTTACCGTCCCAAACTTTATTTAGCATAAGAAGAAAGAACCCATAATAAGGTTCTTTCAACATAAGCTCTTTACTTGTTTTACTTAGACTGGTTACTTTATCCATTGTCTTTTAGTTTAATATTAATTTCAAATTTGTTTATTGGATAACCAATGCTTCCAAGCATTTTAGTCATATCTCTTACAAAAAATTCCATAAACAATTCAACTGAAGTTGCAGAACCACCATGTTCTGTTATCAAACTCAATGTTTTAGGACTTGTAAGAGCATATGGATTTTCTCCAATCAAACTAATTAATTTATCACCTATTTTTTTACAATGTTCAATCCAATATTGTCCTTTGTGCCCTCCAAATTTATAAAGAACAAGTAATTCACCAATGTATTTTTTAATATCTACATTTTTTAATGTCTCAAATGCAATAATATGATTATCAGCATCTTCAGACTTTAACATCATAATCAGATTCTTTGTTTCTTCTTTGTTAAATATCATAATTTTAATATTACTAAGTAATTAGCATAGGCTTCTTCATATGTCATAGCCCAGATTCTATAGCCATCTATTATAAATAATTGCTTTTCCATAACTCTAGTTTAGTTCTAAAAGTTCAGATTCAATATAATTTAATAACCCTAAAACTTCAGTTTTTTGACATGTTTCTGGGTTTTCATCATCATATTCCATATTATTAGAAATTAGTACTTCTAATTGATTTAACAAGTTTACTACTTGTGTTTCTACTTCTTTATTCATCTTTTCCATTAGTCTTCAATTTTTAAGGTTTATAATCAAGTTTTAGTTCTAAACATAACCATGCATAACTAGCATGTATTCCTTTTGATTTTTTTGGAATTAATTTCCATTCCAATAAATTAATTTTTAATGTTATTTGTCTCATCAGTCTTCTATTTTAAGTGTTTTAATCATCCATTCTGTGGGTTTATCTAAATTCTGAACCCATTCTTTAGCACTTGGGATATAATTATTACAATCCTCTTTTACATGTTGTTCTCCAACATATCTTGTATATACAGTTTTACCATCTGAGTTGACAAAAGACATTCCAAATATCTTTTCACATTCAAATATACCTTCACTATGATGTCTAAACATTCTGTGTTTACTATGCCCAATCCATTTTTTAGTTTCATCAAACCAATTATGAATTGCAATGTAATCACTCCATTCTCCACCCCATTTTCTTACTGAGGACTTACAATGTTCTAAAGGATGACTCATTTTATTTAATGTATTTTTTAATAAGTTCTTTTAAACAAGTTTCTTCAGCTATTTTTCTATTAGAATAGGAAAAACTTTTTATTACATTTTCTTCATCAAAAGAAATAGTAAATCCAAATTCTGTTTTTCCAACTTGTTGTATTGAAATTAACCAATCTGTTTTTTTATCAAACCAATTAAATACAAAAGGTCTAAGTGCCGCAACACAAGATTCTTCAGTTGTATTTTCTAACTTGTCAATAATTTCATTTGTTATGTATTTTGAATACCAGCCAACATGAGCATCTTTAATATATAACATAAGGCTCATTCCGTCATAGCCTAAATCTTTTAATTTTTTTGAAAACTCATAATTAAGATATCCAGTATCAATTTCCATTTTTTCTATTTCTTGTTTTTTATTCATTATTCTAAACTTTTATCAATTAAATTACCTTTATGATGATAAGCTACAGTTTCAATGATTCTTATATAATTGTTTATATTATAATCTCCTGAAGAAACAAGTATACATAAGTTACCAAAACCACCTTCATCGTTCCACCAATCTTCTATATCATTAAGAATTTTAGATTGTACAAACTCTTCAATTAATTTATATAATTCTTTATCTTCTAAAGCATTATTATTATTGTCCCAAGCATCAATATTATTAAATACATCTGCTGTACTTGCACAAGGTTCATTTGTATAACCAATCCATTCTATAGCACCTGAGTCTCCTCCACCATTATAGTGTACTTTAATACCTGTAATACCAAGATCAGCCAACTTAAATAAGAGGCTTGTCATTTCTAATTCTCCCATAATTATTATTTCTTATTTTTATCTTTTAAATTACCTTCATGAGTATATTCTTCCCAATCAGCAACTCTGATACTATTATTAATTGTATATGTACCAAGTTCTACATCAATATGAACATAACCACGACCACCTTCATTATTCCACCAGTCTTCTATATCATTTAATAACATTTCTTGACAGTAATCTGCAATTAAATTACTCAATACTATATCAATATCACCTAATAAATATTCTTGTTCCCAATTTTCTAATTCATCATAATTTATATCTGGATCTTGAGTAGCATTAACATATTCAATTGCTCCACTATCTCCACCACCTTCATAATATACTACAACTTTTTTAATACCATGACTAACTAAGCCAAACATTATTTTTTCTAAACTATTTTTATCCATAACTTTTTATTATTTAAACTTATAAAATTTACCAAGTATATTACCGTTTAAATATTTATCAGACTCAAGTACTCCTAATACAAATTGATGTTTAGTTTCTTGGTATGACAATTCTAATTTAGTAGTACATATCATTAGTATATCTCTTTTAATTTTTATATTGTCTTTGTGTGCTTTTTTCAGTACTTCATTGCTACTGTAATAATTTTGATAAGTAGCTTTCTTTACTCTTTTATATGTCTTTAATCTCTTATCAGTTGACATAGCCTTCTTACTCAGTTTTGTTTTAATATCTGCATAAAAATTCTTTTTACCAATATAACTAATTGATTTTCCGTCTATTATTGCAGTCATATTATAAATAAAACCTATTGCATTTTCAGGAATCATATCTTCAGTAAATTCTTTACCTTTATATATCCAACTCATAATTTTAAAATTTAAGCATCACCCTGTGGTATAATACTCTGACGTTCTTGTATAAATTTACCTGAGAATACTTCAGTTAATGTTTTTTTTACATTGATACCACCTTCTTTCTCAATAGTTTCTATTAATAATACTACTGCATGTATAAGATGTGCAGGAGTAACTCCATGTATTTTTAAACTTGTAGTAAACTTTTCTGGTGCCTTTTCATCAAATTCATAATTTATTTTAATCTTACCTTTCATATAATGATTCATTAAGTAATTTTAATACTTCTTTTTTTACTTTTTCAATACCGTGTACTTTAATAGAATCTGATACATCTTTCTCCATATCAAGAATAATAAAATCAAGATTATATCTTTCTTTATATTTCTTCATAGAATTAATACCTGCTTCATCATTATCAAATAGTACACATATCTTTTTATATTTCTCTTTAAGTTTATTTATGTTTTGCTCTTTAATCATAGTATTTTCACTATCCGGAGCAATACATTCTATATCCTTAAAGCCAAGCTTATTAAAAGCCATTATATCTTTCAATGAAGAAGTAATAACTAAATAATCTACTGTAAGTGATAGTTGTTGTGACCCTTGTATATGATTACCTAACTTTAAGAATTTCTTATTCATATTCTTAGGCTGATAAATCTTATACAATGTGCCATCTTTTTTGAAATAACCATACAGATTTAAACCTGTAATAATAATCTCAGATGTAGTACCATTAAGTTCAAGTCTGGTCATCTTATAATACTCTAATGCAGATACATTATATATTTCTAGCATCTTAGAACCAATATGATATTGTCCCCAGTATTTCTGATCAAAGTTAGACCAATGTCTAATAGTATAATCAGTTACTTTATAATTTTCATAAGTTTTAATTTCAGGAGCTTTATAAGGTTTATGATCATCTAGGTATTTAACATAGTCATTAACTATTTTATAAGAAACTTCTCCTCTATCTTTAATACCACACATATATTGTACTAATGATATAGAGTCTCCTTGATAACCTGATGAAAAATCTTTAAACTTATATGTCATTGTTGCAGCATCCATATAAATAATCATTGATGGAGTCTTTTCAGTTTTAAATACAGATTTAATTTTTATCTGCTGTCCGTCTAATTGTTCAGTAAGATTTAAATAATTCTCAAAGATCCAAATTGTTGGTACATCCTGGAATCTAATTACATTTTTAGTTGAAATCATATCTTTTAACTTTAATTAAAAAGGGAGCCCATTTCCTGACTCCCCTTTAAACTATTGTTAGTCTAAATCAAAGTCTGAGCCAACCTTAGTTGATACCTCAAAATCATCCTCACCAAATGCTTCTACCTTCTTAGCTTCTAATTTTTTAAGATGTAGAGCTTCAGAATATAGTAACTGTTTACCAGATCCAAGTTTAGCATATGCAAAACCATCTCTAGAAGATTTTGGTAAATATAAGTCATAATTTGTATAACCTGTTTTACCTTCATATTCTTTTCCTGCAATACAGAAATCTAAATACTTATCTTGATAAGGTGCTGTTTTATCAAATGCAGTGATAAACTCTTCAATTGTATTGTGCTTATTATCTTGAGCATCAAACCAATTAACTATGTCTAATGTAGTACATAATGATTTAATAAATACTAATATACTATTATCTCTAGAAATTTGTACACCTGATTTAGTTACTCCATCTGCAAATGCATATTGGCCAGATTTTACTCTACCAATTTGACCTTTATAATGACCAGCATCTGGATTTTCTTTATCCAACATAAATCCTTCAAATCCTTCAAGAGGTTCAGTCTCAAGATTAAGTATTATACTTATACCACCTGGAATAAATTTAAAATCTTCACCTACTAAACTATTAAGTTTTAATTTGTGATTACCTGGACTAATTGTTTTTGGTATTCCACTTCCACCTGTTCCGACATCTTTTGTTCCAATTGCCATTTTTCTTATTTTTATTTATTATTTATATACTTCATCCCAGTGAGTAATTATCTCACCTTTGTCATTAGCTTCACTAATAACTATTTCTGCATTTCTTAAATGCTCAGGTCTTGCACCACAAGTTGTCTCTTCATTAGTTTTAAATGATAAGAATACTTGATTACCTTTTCTGAACATATAACCAATTGCATCAGCATTAGCACAGATTAAAGACTTGATTTTACCAGTTAAATCTATATTAGCAGACATAACCATTTCACCTTTATCATCTACTTGCTTATCTTTGATATGCCCAGATAAAATAATATGGTCAGCTAATGTGTCTACATAGTTTAAAACATCAAAAAATGCTTCTCTTACATATAAATAACCAGCTCCATTTGGTAAAGTAATTACATTATCTCCATCAAAGTTTTTACCCATTGAAGTTTGCTTATACTTTTTTACAGCTAATGGCATTACCATTTCTTCTAATGCAGTTACAGTATCAATAGTAATAAACTTATAAGGTTTACCAGCTTCTAATACTTCTTTACCAATTGCTAGCAACTCTTTAAGATTACTTGCTTTAACTTTTAATGCATCTACATAATCAGTTCCATTCTCCAAATCAATAATTAAATTGTCTTCTAAACCAGCAAATGCAGTAGTTTTACCTGTTTTTGGCTTAGAATAAATAATTAATCTTTTTGGATTGACTCTTGTTGCACCTACTTTCTTAGTGGGCAATACTAATCCTTCACTCATACTTTTATTTTATTAAATCATTTAACCATTTTTTATTACTTACTGGTTTCTGTAATAGAATGGCAGCTAGATCTCTTACAGTTAAACTGCTTAAAGGAGCATCTAAATCTGAATCCATTAAATCATCAAAATCAGGAAATAACCCTTCCGTTTCAGTACTTTTAATTTCAGTTTTAGTTTCAGTTTTAATTGCTGTCAGTTCAGATACAGGAATAAGATATCTTACATGCCCATTTGCATTAGGATCTGTAGTTTCATACTCCTCATCATAAAATGAATTATAACTCCATTTATATAATGTTCTTGTTGGGTCTTCAGAATCTAATGTAATACTTACGTATTCAGTATAGATATCTTCTCCTTTTGATAATTCACTCTTAAAGAATCCCATATATAAATCATCTTTACCATAGGGTCTATAAGCACATTTAGGTATATATAGAGGACTAGTTATACCTAATGCATCAAATACTTTTTGATGGTACTTTACCATCTCTTCAGTTTTTTCTTTTCTGTTAAAACTAGCACTGCTGCTGTCTTTTGTTGTTAATGCCATATATTAATTATTTGGTTCCAATTCTTTTTTCTTGTTGTGCTGGAGTATTCATTTCTACTATACTCATTCTTTCAAACTCAGCTTTAAAGAAACTTAATCTAGTATCACCATTTCTACATTTAAGAAAATGTAATACCATTACCTTATCATTTTCAATTATATATCTATCAGGACCATAGAATCTGATTTTCTGTTTAGCTGGTCTATTAATACCAATTACAGTATCTGCATGTTGTAATAAAGCATCAGCACCAAATATATCTGATTCTAATACATAATTACTATACTTTCCATCTTCTGATCTCTCAGGATTATCTATATTCCTGTTTAATTGACTTAATATAATGAATGCTATCGGGTAAACTCTTTTAAGATTTGTTAATGCTTCACCAAGGTTATTTAAAGTTTCATTCTTATCTCTTTCAGTTTGTGCTTTTTTTACAAGTAGAGAATGGTCAAGAGAAATTAAAGTCTTTTTATATTTCCTTATACCTTCTTCATCTACTTCAGAATGATGTGACATATACTCATGTATAGTTCTGATAAATTCATCTACTGTACATGGTTTTTCTACTATATCAATGGGATACTTAATCTTTTGTTTAGCATAGTCATAACATTTCTGTAGATCTTCAGTTGATAATTGACCATCTGCACTACATAAATACTTATATGACTTACCAATAATACTTGAATACTCTCTAATTGCAGATGACCTAGCTAACATTTCAAATTGAAACTGTAAAACTCTAAAGTCTTCTGCAGGATTAAGAATAAAAGATTCTCTTACTATTTGCTCAACAATTAAAGTTTTACCACTTGCAGGTCTTCCTCCAATTACAGTCATAGTATTCCATTCAATACCATCAGTCATTGCATCATTAAACTTAGGCCACGGTGTTCTAAGACTTTTAATCTCACCTAACATTCTGCCTTTTAAATAATGTAATGATTCCTGGAAACCTTCTTTTTGGCTAACCCACTTAGAATTAACTGTTTGCTTAAGTGCCATATACAATAATTAAATAATTTTTACTTTAATTCTATTATATGTAGCATGTAATACACTAATCACTACCTCAACTACAATAAACTGAATTACAGTAATAGAAATAACAAATGTATTAATTACTAAATAACCTAATAGAATCCCTACTATGGCACAACACCCTAGTATTAATTTGGGTAATTTATACATTATACTACTTTTTCTTTAAAATGTGTTTGTGACGGATCATCTGACCCATTTAATAACATATCACAATAATTTGCTAATTCAGAATCATAAGTTTTATCTGAGCCTTGTTTTCTAATAAAGTATTGAGATGTTCTCATATACTTATATCCTGTTGCCTCATACTCATCAACATACGTCTTTGTAGCATTAATTACTGTTTCCCAGGTATAAGTATGTGATTCAAAAAACCATCTGAAGTTATTCTCTAGATTCTTTTTATCTGACCTTGCATATTTACCACTTGGTAGCTTAAATTTAGGAAAAATATCTAAATAAACATCAATATTTTCCATAAAATTATCACCCATCAATGTTGTACTTGTTTTTTTCTTACTATTTTTAAAATAAGATTCTAGTTCTTGTAAAAGAATTATTGCCTTACCTGCTAGTTTCATATCAGCTTCTAACCAGTCTGTTGACTGTAAGCGTTTTACCTCTAATGCATCATTAATAAAATCATTAGTTTTAATTTTATGCTTAATACAATAGAGTATATACAATTGATTTGGACTCAACTGTTTCTTTATTAATAAATTAAAAATTTCATCCATATTACCACTTTATATCAAAATTATAATTCTTTTTTGTAATCTCAGATACTTTTCTAAATACATCATCACATGGCCATTTCTTTTTACCTAAAGATATAGCATTCATAGGATGTGTTAAAATAAATAAAGGATCTTTTTCAGACAAGTAATCAATTAACTGTTCTGAAGTTCTTCCCATCAAAATATAACATAATCCAGGATTGTAGATTTTAAGGTAATCTAATACATATGCCATCATTGGTCTCCATAATTCTATATGTGAATTTGGTTTGCCTATTGTAGTAGTAAGGGCACTATTTAGCATTAGAATACCTTGGTTACTCCATCTCTTTAAGTCTTTGTCATTAGAAATGCTCTCAGACTCATATACAGTATCATTAACAGCTTGTAATAAATATTCTAATGCTGGTAATGGTTTTTTTTCAAAAGCACATGAGAAAGCAAGTCCATCAGCTTGTTCAATTCCATTGTAAGGATCTTGTCCAATTATCACTACTTTGAGTTCATCATATGGACATTCTTCAAATGCTCTAAACACATACTTCATAAATGGAGTGAACCGTCTATCTTCCTGTGAATTTTTTATCAATGTCAATAAAATAGTATCAAACTCACTACTAAATATAAACCCTCTGAGAACTCTTGCCCATCCTGATTCAATTAGTTTTAAATTTAATTTTTCTTTTATTTCATTTATGTTTATATTTGTTGTCATACTAATTAAAATTTTAAGCCATGGCTATAAAAGTAAAAGAATTAAAAGATGATGCTCAAATCAGTGTCCCAGTAAACAAAGCATATTACTTTATGTTAAAGAATAACTTGTTTTACTTATACAATCAAATTCAATCAGCTGGTGCAGAAGCTTGTGAAAAGTCATTTGAAACTATTAAAGCTGCAGATTACTCAAAGATGTCTCAAGTTGAGCAATCTTTTTACACTGTTACTTTAATGATAGCTGAAATTGAAAGACTTTCTGTAGAGCAAAATCTTTTTGATGAGAAAGAGGTACTTGAACCTACAGATGAAGGTTATGTTGAACCTACGCTAAGTTAATATTATACTCTGCTCCTATTTCTATACATGCTTGAACAGCTTGGGATAACTCATCACTTGAACACTCAGCAAATGATTTGCACATCTCAAGCTTTTTACCTTCATCATTTACATCAAAGCATAATCCTGCTTGTGTTTTGACAAGTTTTTTCATTTCATCAAATGTATATCCTGATTCTTTTGCCATTTCTCTGATACATACATGTATTTTAGAGATTTGTGCATAAGATCCAGATTTACCTTGAATGCTAATAAACATTTCTAATTCCTCATCTTCTTCTACTAATTTTACAAATTCAGTATAAGCTAAACTTTCTTTTTCAGTTTTGTAGGTGAGTTTTCCATTTTTCTTAATAAATTTTGCGCTAAACATATTGGTTTTGTTTTAAAGGTTATAATGGTATTTTACTCCATTTTTTAAATAAGTCAATGATTAATATTACATCTTCAATATCTGTCATAGCAACACCCCAAGAGTGCTCATATACTTTCCACTGATTATTATTTATTTCATCACTTCCATTTGATACTAATATTACATCAGAGTTTATTTCATATGAGTAATAGTAATAATCATTTTTGTCACCAGATTCTTCCTTAGTAACAATTACTTTATCAAATCCTGCTTCAATTAATTCTTGCTGCTTCATTTTTTTAATTTTTCTTCAATTATTTTATCAATATAGTCTTCAGCCTCCATTGCTGTAGAAAATAGTATAATAAATCCATTTGGATCTTTACTGTATCTCCAAAAGCCAAAAAAGCCTTCTTTAGTTTGTATAAAATACCCACCATATGAGTACTGTGATTTTAATATTTTATATTTTGTCTTCATATTACTACTGACCAAGTTAATAATTAATCTTCAGTTTCTTCATTTTTGTAGAATCCTGTGCTTGCTTTTTCTTTTATGTATTCTCTGTGTAATTTTCTATAATTATGTTTTTTAATTATTATAGAATTATTTACAGGTGACTTCCTAATTATTTTTGCTTTTCTTAGCTTACTTGTTTTATTTGTCACCTTATAATTCATCCATTTATGCATTAACTCAATTCCGTATAAATCTTCCATATCAATCACTATTTTTAATTTGATAATAAATAATACAAATTACTATAAGTATAATTACTAATACAGATCCCATAATATTTGTTTTAAGTTTAAATTAGTAATATCAAAGATACTACTTTATTATACATTTAATGGTTTTTTTTCTGATCTATATAATCAATAATAAATCCTATAGCAACTATTAAATTCATACCACATGATGCAATAATTTCTATAATATCTTCATAAACATTTACCATAAGATGTAAATGTCCAATTGTCCAAAATGGAATAGCCAAGTTTTGACTAATCCATACTGTAAGATATTTTAGAAAATGCTTCATTTCTTTTCAAGTTTATTAACTGTCATACCAGCAAATACAATTTGTAATGTAACATCATCATTACATTTCTCACATCTATAATTTGCTCTTGATCTTATATACCAACCTGCATTACAACATGCAGTTTTTACATCACTGATCTCCAGTTTCTTCTCTTTCTTCTTCATTTTCTCTTTTTTTAGCTATATAATCTCTAATTTCAACATCTAGTGGAATGTCATCCACATGTCCATACTGATTAATTAAATCAATATATATTTCTTTTATTCTTCCCATAACTTTAAAGTTGATATGATTAATTTTTTAACTGCATCTTCAGGTTTATCAATATTTTTTGCTTGCATATAATTAGCAAGTATACTAAGATAATGATGTGATAATGATACAGATACTACTGATTTTGTGTTATACTCTCTTATTTTTACATCAAAATCATCAAATAAACATGGATATTTAATAAGTAAGCTTTTAATATTTTTAAGAAAGCTTTTATCTTTTGTTAAAAATAACTCATATCCAGATCTTTTTGCGTGATTAATTGTAGATCTACTATTTAAATTAGTATGCATAACAATTTCTTCTTCCACCATTGAAAATTTATAATACAGTATAGCAATTAAGTAATTTCTTCTGTCAATTATATGTCTTTCTTTAGTTTTATGTTTAGTACAAAAATCTCTCAATTCTTGTATTACATCATCTTTAGTGTACTCCATAATATTTAAATAAAAAATGGAAACAAAAATCCTTTAATCTCAGATATAATTGGACCTACAAATACAGTACTTAAGAACCCATGATGTTGAGACCATAAATACCAAAAATGCATGCTAAATAACTGAGTACAGGCTATATATATAAATAAGCTTGTAGCAAATACATTTTCTTTTTTCATACTATTTCTTTTTAAATTGTTTACCAAATCTATATCCTACATAAAACCATAAGACAAAACCTATATGAATTATTAATAATGTTAGTGTAGTCATAATTATTTAATTTAAACTAATGCAAAATCTTCTTCAAGAACCTCTTCTGCTTTCTCAGTCTTGCTTGTACTTACTACAGCAAATCTATTAGCATTATAATATTCATAAGGAAAACATCCATTAAGGTTTATTTCTTCTAACTCATATCCATATGTGTTAGCTTGAATACCCATATTCATTACTCTCACCACTGTGTAGAATTGCTCTTCTACTGGCCATTGACTTAAAGGAATTTTATTGGGTTTATTTTTTGAGTTAATGCAAATAACCTTGATCATACTTAATGAACTTGACTTTCACCTATCTCTACATTTAATTCTAGATCAGATAATTGGTTATATATATCAAAAATGTCATTAAATACACCGGACATAATATCATATGAACCTTTATTATCTACTATTACAGCACACTGCTCAGCTTGATCAGGTGAGTGCTTACATATTTTAATGAGACAAGCTATGATATATAAAAAATCATGGTTGTCATCATTATACAATGTTATTTTATGTGTTTTTTCCAAAACCATGTCTTTATATATTAATTTACAAATTATTTTCTTCAGTTCCTACTATTATTGTGTTACCTACTTTATTCATAGAATCAACAATATCAGTAAAACCTTTACCATAAGGATCTATATAGTCTGTATAAGACTTAAAGTAACCTTTACTAGTTAATATTTCTATATTCTTAATCAATAAGCTCATTCTTGATTTATTATCAACTTCAAGCTGAATTAAATCCCATCTTGCTGATGCAATTTTAGCTAAAAATAAGTTTAATCTAGTATTAAATTCATCTTTTATGTGAATTTTATGACTGTAATCATCAAAAATCTGTATCAGGGTCATTAAAGCATTAGCATCAGTATCACCAAATACACTCATTGGTTCTTTAATATACTCTTCAGACCATTCATGCCATTCAGATACATCTTTCTTTAATGCATATTTAAACTTCTTACTCTTTTTCATTTCATCAATATCATAAAGAGCACTAGATATCTTTACCAGTGCTCTTATGAATTTAACATTGTCTTGATCATATTCTGTCATAATCACTTCATAAACTAATATTATAATTTTTCCATTCTATTTTATCCTGATCAAATCCTGATAATGCTTCAGTAACCCATTTTTGATCAATAGTATCTACATAACATAGTATATGAATAGTAGCTGTCTCATCAACTGCAAGACGTAAACATCTTCCAATACGTTGTGAGGCCTTACGCTCATTACCATATGCATGTAGAATAATGCATTGTCTTAGTTCAGGAATATTAATACCCTCACTTAACTGCAATACACATGATAGTTTAGTTATTTCACCTGACTTAAACATTTCTAGATTCTCATTAGACTCAAGATTATTACTATGATAGCTATTTACGCATAACACATCAGCCTGTTCTTGAGTATTAGCAAAAATAATAAATTTAGATTTTATATGATTTGATAATATCTTAGTATATTTTTCTTTACTTGGAAATTCCATCATTGCTTTCATTCTCATGATTCTAGCTATCTGTTGTTCTTTACCTGGTCTAGACATATCTATTCTATTACACCAGTACTGATAATTAGCTACTTCAGTAGTAAAGAATTGATTATTCTTACTACCTGCTTTTACATTTTTATTGACGTTATCTAGTTTAATCTCATGTACAATGATTTTATAATCATTTAAGATATTATCATTAACAGCATCATCAGTAAGATATTCATAACATATAGGATAGAACTCTTGCATCATCTCACCTTTCTCACTATGTGTATTTTTAGGAGGAGTACCGGTTAATCCTAAGATTTTACCGGTATACTCATCCAAAAATGTTCTATGTGTAGGTAATAATGAGTGAGCCTCATCAAAGTATATCATATCATACTCTCTAGGATCAAGCTTATTCAAACTTAAATAAGTTGTGAATTTAACATTATCCATAAGATGTGACTTTTTAAACTTTATTGCTTCAGCTCTCCAAGATGTAAAGATACTTAACTTAGGTGCTACCACTAATACATTCATTAAAGGAGTTATGTTTTTCTCCATGTGTAATAGGGCTACTAAAGTCTTGCCAATACCTGTTGCTAATGATAATCCAGATCTTTTTTTCTTATCAGTAGCATCAAGTGCTAACTGTTGTATCTCTTCTCTTTTCATATTAAATTAAATTAAATACATTTTTTTGTATAAATTCATTAGCATGACCAGGATCTGACATAACTTTAATTGTCTTGATATGCTTATCAATATTCTTTAAAGTTTCTTTATGGTCATATGATCCATATGCTTGAATAAAGACATTTAAAAATTGTTTCTTAACCCATCTGTCAGCAGCACCAATTTTAATAAATAAATCACTAAAAGCTTTACACATTTCTTTAGCTTTTGGATTGTTAATTTTAAACTCTCCATTTTTAATTTTAGCACTTGAAGTTGCAATAGCATTATATGTGTTTGTATTATTACAAATTGATGCAATCATAAGAGCTTCTAAATTATATAAAGCCATGTATGATTGCAAAGTAAAATAATCAGGATTACAATATGAAAATGCATGAATATAATCTTTTAACAACCATGCTTTAGATGAATTATTATAACAAGCCATTGTTGAAACAAGATCTTCTTTGTTAATTATTTCAATATACTCATATCTTACTGGAATACTCTCTCTTCTACAAGCATCTAATAAATGATCACCATCTATTACATATGTTAATTTTGATCCAGTAAAGAAATCTACTTTACAACAAATAACTTGTCTAGTGTTACCTTTTTTACGGACACTTTCTACTAAATCTTGTGTATGTTTAGACCCTGTTGGTCTTTGCATTGGTAATCTGTTAAACATGTTATAATTTGTTGTAACAGCAATCTTAATAAAATCATTTTTACTTTGTTTCATCTTTTTTAGTTTTAATTTCAGTTAATATTCTTTTCATTTATTTTAACCATCCCATTATCCTAGCATCTGCTGGATTTTCATGAATATGGTTGTGGCAGTTACGACAAGTTACTAGCCAGGTACTCTGTATTAAATAAAATGCATCTCTATTAGAACCTGCATGTGTATGATGGATATCTGTACCCATATTAGTACATCCTCCAACTTTAATTTGACATAACGGAAACTTTTCCATATGCTTTGTCCTTAATTTAAGATACTCAACATCAAGTTTTTTTCTTTTTGCAGAAACTTGTGGTATCATCTTATGATCAGGATCTTTAGACTGGATCTTACCCCAGCAATTTTTACAATACTTATTTCCTTCATGTGCTTTCCAGATATACTGCTCAGATTCACAACCTGAACAGTATTTCTTTTTCTTTTCCATTACCAGCTTGTGGTATTAGTAATACAATAGTGACTGCCTACATAAGCAGTCATCCAGTCACCTTGTTGCAAGTAAAATTTCTTATTATTTCCACTACAATCATTCTCAATTACTACACTATAGTCTGTAACATCATCTGACTGTACTAAACCACAATTACATGGTTTATTAGGTGTAGGATTATCTTTCTTACAACTATAAGTGAAGCCTGCTGTTATTATTGTTATCAGTATTATTATCTTTTTCATCTGTTTTATTTTTTACTATTTCTATTAATTTATCAATACAAGCTGATTCTGCTTCTTTATAGGTATTATATTCTTTTAAACTTATATTCAAATTATGCATTTTAGATGAAGCATCTTTTTTATACTCTTGAGTAGTTTTATAATAAGCTACACTGTTTTTAGTATATAATCTTTCAATCCAGCTGCATATACCATACTTATCTCTAAACCATCTAAACACTTGTTGTTTAAGTGGTGCTAAACATTCTCCAGCACTTTCATATAACACACTATTACCTGATGCTCCACCTATGACCAAACCATAAATTGTAGAATGAAAAGCAAAACAATCTTCATCAAATCCTAATTCTTTCAACGCTAAGGCTTGTTCATAAGGACAGAAAAGACTTTCCATTCCTTGTTTTTTTACTTCTTCCATCTTATTCTGATTTAAAGGTTTTATTATAGTAGTTTTC
>Ga0315288_10001275_pt1 | contig 32492 bp, 55 predicted proteins | sample YL17G11_20_MG_FD_203454 | JGI IMG/M metagenome (GOLD analysis project Ga0315288, IMG submission 203454) | Sediment microbial communities from Yellowstone Lake, YNP, Wyoming, USA - YL17G11_20 | ecosystem: Environmental > Aquatic > Freshwater > Lake > Sediment | place: USA: Wyoming | collected...
CTCAAGCTACGATTTGTAGACTCATGGGACGATTTAGAATTCCCGTTGCTCATAAGAGCAGGTTTTCAATGACTCATGAAGATATTATTCGTCGCGTCATACGTATTGGAAACATGTCTGTCGTAGCCAGAGAAATTGGATGTTCAAGAGAATGGGTACGTCAAGTCTGTGTTACTCGAGGACTCACTGCCAAGAAGATACGTCTAATGAACCGTAAAGAGAAACCACCCAGGATTGATTATCTCGAATTTTACCACAAACCATCGAAGAGTTGGTATGTCAAATATCGAGGTACAGATGGACGAATGAAGAAAATAACACGATCCAGATACTTCATGCAGCAGAAACTAGGGCGTCTTCTGCTTCCTAGCGAGAGGGTCATCCATGGGAATCTTCAAGCTGATGATGATGGCATGGATAATTTAAAACTTGTCCGCAACCGAAGAGAAGCAGGTCTTCATACTCAATCAGTTTTAAAAGAGATCCGAAAGGAGCGTAAATTTGATAAAGCAAGAGCGCCAGTTCAGTCGGGAAATAGCGACAACAAGAAACAGACTGAAGAAGAAATTGGCAAAGCTGAAAAACCGAGTGGCCAAATTACAGCAAATGCTGGCATCAGCAGAAGAGAATATTTCAAAAGGCTTGAAATGCTCGGCTTTCATCCAGTTGAAACCAAGGAAAATGGAACTCATCCGGACGCTGAAGAAATTCGACATAACCGCAGTTACGATGCACCCGGGTGATGCTTATCTTACTTATAAAAATCAGTTTAAAATACGAATGACGTTCCTTCTTGGACCAAATGGCAATTTTGATCATGTAATGAAGTTAAATGTACCAGATTTTATAATCAAGCGCAAACATAAACTTGAGATCTTAAAAAGAGAGGCGATTCGTAAGATTAAGGAGACGATTAAAACTCATGCTTTACTCTCTGCGCTCCCTGAAACGATTTGAGCAAACTCATGTGATTATGGGTTGTTTTGTGGAGAATAGTCCGATTGTAAAGGAAAGATGGCGAGCGATGAATCTCGACGAAACCTTGAAATTCGAAGGTCCAATTAGGGTAACCAAATCATCAGATGAAGATAATGTCAAAGTAGCACTTTGTTCTGAATTTTGTGATAAATATCCAGTTCCAGAAGGATTTTTTAGAGTAGAAAGTATTTCTGGAGTCACAATCTATAGGTATCCATTTCTAAGTTATCCATTGCGAATGTACCATCGGGAGAAGGCTATACTGAAGTGCAAAGAATTAGCCAAACAGGGCACACCCGTAATTGTGGCTCATGGCAAACAGTGCTTTCAATACGATTTCGAGAAAGCTGGTAAAATTGCCGATGGTGATTTCGTTATCGAATATGATGGCGAATTCATGGTGATGCGTTATGATCCTGCCGGAGCAAAGACGCTCTCTCCACAGAAAAAAGTGCCGCCATTCATTAATTCGGTCCATAAGCATGGATTCATGTATGTACATGAACTCCGCAAGATGTTGATGATCATGCAGGGTTGTATTCACAGTCAAGATGACATGCGCAAGCTTGTGTACTATATGAAATGGTCATACGATACATCACCACGACGCGAGTTCTACGCCGCGCAAATATTGGCAGCCAAAAGAATAATTCTCAAGTTACATGGCCAGGCAGCCTGGAGGAAAGGTTGGAGAAGAACCGCCAATATCTATTCTGAATTCATGTCAGAATCAATAGAGGCTTTGCCTGTTATGAAACAAAATAAATGGCCCTGGAATAGTTTGGCTAAGTTTGTTGTGGAAGAAAAACAATGGTTAGAAACACGTCGAAATAAAGGGAAAAAGACGCCACAGGCTAGAGTCAAAACACCTTAAAAAATGGCATAAGATGGTTGTAAAGAGTGGTAAACATTGGCTGTTCTCTTAGTGTTCCCAGGAGGACTCCAACAGTCAATGTTTACCATGGTTCCTGGAGGATGCGTCATGTCGATGTCAAAACAGGATGCTGCCAAGGGGTTCTTGAGGGCTCATGACCAATGGGTCAAAACGGCTAAGAAACTACAAAGAGCCCGAAAGATCTTTCTGAAAGTCACCAGAATTGATGAGAAGATCCTCAATGTCTATCATGTTGGTCGCCGTTGCCTCGAACCCGATGAAATAGCCCTTAAGCTCTACAAAGTTTGGAATGCTGTCACAGAGAGGGTTGTCAGTATTCCCAAACTTCGGAGAATGATGAAACTGCATGATCCTGACACCGCCAAAGATTTCGCCAAGATAGTTTGGGTTCACGAAGTGCGCATCATCAAGTAGACTCTGATCCCGCATCAGAGTCAGATTCAGTGGATGGGCGAAGGAGAAAAAGATGGGCCAAGCACCACAGGTAGAAGTCCTCAAGAAGTTTGATGTTTCCTTCAAGGCGCAGGTAGGCCCTCAGGAGATGGAAAAGGTCCTGAAGGTCAGAAGGGAACAGAGGATCAAGCCCAAATATGATGCCAAGTTGAACGATATCGAGACCAAGAAACACGAACTCGAGACGGCACAAGCCCTTCGCAAGGAAACCAGCGGCAAGATTATTGACCAGAAGTTCAAGGAGATGCGGAATGGGTTCTCCGTGCTGACCAGGTACCTCGGTATCAAAGACAAGGTGCTCGTTGTCAACAAAGCTGTTCAGGATATACCCCGGAAGACCGCAAGAGGTATTCAGCCAGGCCTCAAACTCCAGATGGATATCGGTTGGGAAGACCCTCGGGCGAAAGTTGCCAACATGAAGATTTTCTTGCGTGGATCTATTACCACGTGCAAGATCATCTCGGTTCCCAGTACCCTGAAAAAGATGGATCTCTTCATCGAACACATCAGGAAAGAGATCGAGAAGCTCGAGGAAGAGGCCGTGGCCATCAAGAAGCAACTCATGGCAGTCCCCAAGGAAGTGGAGGAGGACATGGCTTCTCTCTACGAGAAGATGATGCTTTCGACTCCGGAAGGGCGGACCATGTTCGGCATGACCGCGCAGAAAGCTCTCCCTGGTCCCAAGCCGTGAGTAAAGAAATAGCCCTAGAGGTCCTTGAGGATCAACCTCTTTGCAAGACGTTCAGGATCCTCGAAACCAATTCCGAGATCCTTGCAGCAGAAAAAGTGGCCTTCATCTCGGTAGACGATCCCCACAGTAATGATCAACTGATTATGCAGGCTGTTCTCCATTTCTTTGGGAAAGAAATCAAATATCATCCCAACTGGTACTCCTATCACAGGGATGGTCATCAAGTTTATATCGTTTTCTCTCAGGAAGTCTTGGATGCTCGTGGCGGGATCGGATGGAAAATCGAAGAAAACATAGCTGACGAGGTTCATGCAGGTCATGAATACTTGGCCATTGGTCCGATCTCCACAAGTACTGCCGCTGCTGCAAAGAGAGCAGCCATCAAGTTCACAGAAACCGACAGTCAGTTCTCTTGGGAACACGCAAATAAGAAGAGCGAAAAAATGCCTCTCTTCAGGGTCGAAGTGGATGAAAAGCGTAGCCGCATCGACTTAAGGGCAAAGCACATCAAAGCATACCCAAGGAAAACTGGCATGGTTCGCCTATACACGTTGGAGAGTTGGATTGTCAAAGTTCTCGAAAGACATTCGGTCCTCCAAGAGCAGATTGCAGATTCGATTCCGCGAAGTAATAGCTGGAGTCGAGACAGAGGAAATTATAGAAATCAAGGATACAGTCTGCATCTGCGTGCCGATGTCAATAAACGACTCGCGCTTATTATCATCGTGAGGAGGATGGTAGAAGAACTGGCAAAAGGCATCCAGAAGTACGGCGACGAGAAGTACGATCCTTTGGTGTACCGCCTAGTAGAGACAGAAAAGGGATACAACTTCTCGTGTTACCAACAATTCCTGATGGAGGCCGAGGCTGCACTGCCCGAGATGGGAACATGGGCTAAAGATGTTTCCGATTTGCCAGAGGGCAATCGGGAGGCAGCCAGGAAAGATCAAGAGTGGTTTCACGAGTTCTGCAAGCAGGAGGTGGCAGACAGCAAGAAAGGACCATGACAAATGTCATGCCAGAAAGGTCTCAAAAGGAAGACCATTAAATTGTCTGCCTCGCTTTCCTGCAAAACTGCTTGCCAAAAGGCGATTGGTTGTGCTCTTCACGTAGGAACGTCGCGTGCAGGAGCAGTGTTGTTACCAGACGTTTCGCTGGAACAGGACAGGCCTGGGTGGTGCATGGTATGCACTACCTACAAGAAAGGGAGGAGGTCGAATGGGCCATGTGGTGCGTTGAATGCGCCGGATCAAACCCACGTGTCGTGATCAATCCTGATCTAAAAGGCCAACGCGCAATAGCGCAGTCCTCAATCCCCCAATCCAGCGAACGCCCTGGGGGGAGTGCTCTTAAACACGCGACATCCTCGTGCTTGTGATTCAAGAAAAAGGGGCTCCTCCGTTTGGGGGAGCCCCATTTTTAGCTCGTAATCTATTTGACGGTAACGATATTGATCGGGACTAGTCTATCGTATTGTGCGCTCACGCCTTCAGCAACGAGAACTGAAGAGGCATTTACGTTAAAGGAGTGCGCCTGGAGATAAGTGTCCTCGAGATAGAAAGCCCCATATGCCTGATCCTGAGCATCGCGCAGATACACCATGAGTCCCAGAGGATGATCAAATAAATCAGAAGCCAGGTTGATGAAGAAGTCAGTGTTCTGACCTTTGGGATTTTGATTATTAAGGGCACGTCCATAACCAGCAGTATCCTTAATTGGCGCGATTAGATTAGGCGGAGGTCCTTTGATATCAGCTTTTGATAGTTTGTTTGCACCTGGAGGCATTTTGGTTGGAGGATAGTAAGCATACAGAACTCTCAGAAGGGAAGGACCCCAGTAGAGAATTCTGCCGAGGGTAATGGCACCAACTGTGCGACCAGGGATGTGGTACGCACGTTTGGAACCGATCTCGAACATTTTCTGAATCATCTTATTCTGATTCAGACCAAAGTTCTCGACGATTCCAATAGGGAAGGCTACATCAGCACCCGCTCTGTCTACATCTAATTCGGGTCCCGAATTAGCCTGACTTAATCTGGGAGGTCCAGCAGCAATCAAAGTTGTTGCCGCATTGACAAACTGACCGCCCTGCAGATCGGCCTGGACATGGTTTTGCCAGAACTCCCAAGTGCTCAGGGAGGTCGTTACTCCGCTGTTGCTTTGAGCCATTTCAGTTCTCCTTCATTCGCCCGGGCCTAGATCTGCAACGTGACGCGGATGTAGTTGGCTGGGTACGGAACCAGAATGTCAATGGTCACCAAGACAGTATCGGGCTGATCGGTTGATTGTTCGAGTGAGACCAGATTGGCGTTCATCAATTGACCGTTTTCAGTAAATTCCCTGAGCAACCCATGAACGACGGTCGACAACATCTCGAGATAAATCGTAGTGATATTGTACTTGCCGATGTACGGACGCAACTGATTACGAATGAATTTCGAAACCCAGTCAACGTCCTTAGTGATCGAGAGTTCTCTCTTCTCGATCAGAGTCACATCCGTCGACAATTGGTGGCGGCAATAACAAGGAGCAGTAGGCGTATCCTGAACGAAGATGTAAGTGCCGCCGGTTGCGATGATATCGAGCTGACTCGGATTGAAATACTCATTCGAGTGTTCCAGACCAATGAGTCCAGTGACTGGAACATTAGTAAAGGGTTGCTGCGGAGGATAGAAGGTGATCATGCCCGATACAATGCATCCCTGATAATAACCGGGCAGATTACCAGTCTTATTGGCTGAAGTCGTGTCAAACGTATCATCGCCGGTTCTATCATCCTCATATTCGATCTGGCCGACATCTGGCCAAACATTGAATACACGACGGTTGGAGAAGGCCTTGGAATAATCTGCAATGTATTGGGCCTGTTCGTACTTATCATAGTCCTTGGTGTCGATCCTCCAGATCAGATCGTGGGAAGAAGAAGTCGGCAAGCCAGGATTGGTTAGTTCGAGCGTAGTGGCATTGTTAACGCGAACGATTCTGGCCTCGTGCAGAATCACGCCATCGGGATCCAGAATCTTGACAATCATACCGGGAGCGACTTCCTCATTGATGAAATCGCCATCATCAGCATTGAAGGTCAGAATGTCCGGCACCCAGCCCTCAGTGCCACTGGCTTTGGTTTCATAGATGAAGAGTAACCGGTTGATCATCACAATGCGCTCGTGTTTGTTCTCCTGGGCTGACTGTTGAGTAACGTGTGCATTCCAGATCTGGTGGATAGCAGGATCCTGGGTCAGAGGAACGATACAGTAAACCTCACGACTCTCGAGGAACTCAGTAGCCGCAGTCCAATCCTCGACTGAATCATTCTCGATGGCCGTGGCATAAACGATATTGTCCGTGTTTACCAGGGCCATCCAAACACCAAATGCCAGAGGGTTCTCGGGAACGATCGGTCCTAGTTTGCTGATGACATCATCAACGTTCTGGACGGCAACCAGATCATCAACATTGTCGGTCCTGCGAGCCGTGTAACTGACCAAGATATTGCCAGTTGCAAAGTCAGTAGTATCATCAATATGATAGGACACGTTATTGGCATTGGTGAATTTCCGAACAACGCGATAATCCAGACCGGTCTCTACTCCAGCAAATGCAGGGCTGACAGTCAAAGTATCAGTGCCAACCACCGTAATGCTGTACCCGCCGTAGACCTCTGGGGGTGCCGCTCCATCTTCCACGACCAGAATATCGCCGACCTTAACACCGAGATCAGAAAAATCTTTGCCGGTGTCGGTGAAAGTAGATCCACTGGTCGCTCCGGTATGTTCGGTATTAAGTAGAATCTGATTGAGGTTCAACTCAATATCGCTGATGACTTTTTCAATCCGCCAACTTCCAGCGTTAACTCCGGATTCGATTATCAAAGTCATTCCAGGAGCAACATTGTCACTCAGGAAATCAGCAGCATCATCAGTGAACGTACTGCCATCTCCTGTCACTCTGAACTTTAGACCAGTAGCATTACTGAAACCAGCAAAACCTTTCTTGGAAGCGATGACTAAATTTGTTTCGTCAGTGACTGCCGCAACACTATAGATCCCTTCGTCTGCACCTTCGAGAATATAAAGGCTCATTCCCGATTTGATATTGTCTGTAACAAACAGGGAAGTGGCACTCGCGAATACCATCGAACCAGCAACAGTAACGCCATCAGTAGCATCCTCGCGAACAATACGGTACAAAATCCCGGATTCGATTGCATTAAAACTAGGGGTCACGGTCATTGTGTGGGTCGAGACCGTAACGATAGTAAATTGCAGACCACTGTCGGTTCCAGACATAGGAAAGAGCATGTCCCCAGCCCTGAGATTATAGTCGGTGAAATCAACCGTGATATCTCTGAAGGTGTTCATCACGGATCCAGGACCGGTTTCGCCATTTACCTCATTCAATAGATAGAAGGGTTTGAGACTGGTTGTGGAAGTGGTGACTCCGGTGCCAGATGTCAAAGTCACATTCCTGGTGACAGTAGCATTATCATCCACAGTCACGAAACTATCATCAGCAATGTAATCGCTCTTATCGAGCTGGAATGTGCCCCACTTGTTAGTGAGGTAGACTAACACGCCTGACTTGTCCACTTGTGCATCCAACGGCAGATCAGGGTACGCATAATCTGTCGCTGCGCTGTCGTACGGACCAGCCATTTTCTTGTAGATCACCTGATTGTTGAGTCCGACGATGCAAGCAGGAAGAGCAGGCGGAATCAGTGTGGGTGATACCTGCTCAAAGACCTGCTGAACAAATACGTCGGGTTTTGGGATCGTGCCAGTCGTTACGGCCATGATTGTCTCCTCCTCCTCGCTTCCTAAGGCTGGACTACCGGTATTGACGCCTCAGCAGCCTCTAACACACGTTGATCCACGGCATTCTTAAGGTTGTACTCAATCTTGCGCAACGTCTCCGCCGATGGAGTAATCTTCCAAGTTTGATGGAAGAACAACCTTATGCCTACTGGAACAGCAGTGAGCTCCTGCTGAGAATCCGACTGGATTAGAGTTTCAGGGCCAATTGCCACACTGTCCACCCAGAAGGCTCCCCTTTGGCGGATCTGCAAGGCGAAGAACCTGATGCCCTGGAAGACCAGGTCAGCCAGGAATTCGGCCTCAAGACCGTTTCTTGAGAGACACTCTGCAGTCAGATCAGTGTGAATCATGTCCTTGAAAGTCCTGGACCCAGTACGGAACGACATTGTTAACCGGTTCTCCAAGGATGTGTTCATCCAACCAGTATTGCCGCGACGCAATACGATGGCTGGCCTTTTTTCCATCTCTTCGAGATCCTCAGTGTACGCATCGGCAATGAGGATCTTTGACACAGCCATATCCAAAGACCATCGATATTCATTCTTCCCGTCATACAACGCGGCTTCGCTAAAGAGATCCTGAAGAAATTTCAGGATCAGATCTTTAGCTAAGGAGGTAGGACGCATGTATCACCTCAAAGTGTATTGATGTCTAGGTGGAACAGCTGGTGGTTCTTCACTTACGATCTGAGCCGTAACAGCTGGAGGACTCTTTTTGCCTAACACAAATCCTGCAGCGCCAAGCATGCCCGCACCAAATAAAGCCCCGGTAGCGATGGCAATATCACGGTTTCTTGAGATTAGTTTTTCAAGAAGCAAAGGGCCTATTCCCCCCAAGGCAGCACCAATCAGTGCCCCTATGGCTAGGCCCTCCGCACCAGACGCAAGATCTGCACTACGCTTCTCGAGCTCCTCGTAGAAGCCCTTGAGCATGATCTCGTCGAGCTTACGGACTTGGAGGTGTATCATCGTAGATCACCACCTGAATCCTTTGATTCTCATCGTACCAGACACTGATGATGTTGTATGGCGAAGGCACTGTATCATTCAACCATGTTTGATAGGCATTAATGCCATCTTGATTATGCATGTCGTAGTGTAGTACGGCGACTTTTGTGGCCATGTTTTATCTCCTATTTGCAAAGATCATGAGGCTAACCTTTCGACCCTGTGCAATTCCGATTGGCGACTTTCTCCATAAGACCAGCCAAGACTGTTGTTAGAACTGATGCGGTTTTCTCTTTCATGTTCGGTCTCCCTTCTCCCACACTAATTTTCATCTTGGCCATGGCCTTTTCGTGTTGTTCGGTAGCACTATGATGCTTCACCTTGACAGCCAGCTTTTCTAGCAAGTTCATGTTCTTGTCTCCACTAGACTCAAGTTGCGACATCCCTCACCTGCGCGTCGAAGTCACCGATCTGTTCTGCAGACTCGGCGATCCCTTGCTCGATGCCCTGGGCGAAGACATGTTTGCCCTCAGTACCAGGGTGTCTCCAGCCTCCTCTAAGATATGATTTTAACGTGGCGCGGCGAAAAATCAACCTCTGTTGTCCAAAAAAGAAGGTTCTTATCGGTATTGTCTTGTTTAACAAATACCACATTACATGGGGTTTAACTCCTTCTTCAACTGCTTTGGCGTATGGAACGTCACTGATTATGTAGATCGTATTGCCTACAACATACCCTTTAATTGAGTTTGCCAAATTTCCAGTTGGATGTTTGAATATCCCCGAGTAACAGATTTCTTTTATGCTGGTGACAATCTTTTCCTTGGCAATGCTGGCATCAGTGTAATCAGCCATGGCGGCTGATCGTGCCGTGGGCCGAAGGTCGATAACCTTCATCAACATGATTAACGCCTACGCTCGGATTCGAGAGTTTGGGCAATTTTGATCCCGGCATTTAATCGATCAAATTCAGCCCTTGTAGCACCCTTGCCACTAGTGGCCTTATCCATCATCTTGAGCACAGTCTCATTCACGCTCTTCTTGCCGTATTTACTTTCGGCGTGTGCCCGGTATTCACGCAAAGTAATTTTCCGTTCTGACATGATTCCTCCTCACGCATGTGGACGATTCTCTGTCGCCACTTGCCGCTCGAAGACCCCAGTAGGATCCCTGAAGGTAACGGTTTGGATGTCTCCTAACACTCTCGCATTATCCGTAATTTCACGATTACGAAAGCGAATCTGCTTCTTGGCAAATCTGCGTAATTTTTCATGTTTATCTGCACCGGCTTTCATTAGACTTCGTGAAGATACACTTGGCGCTTCCATTTTCTGTGCCATAGACGGAGTCTTGGCCATGCCATATAATTTGCCGCCTAATTTTCCAGCTTTGGATCCTAGATATTCTCCAGCTGTCCATCCCAACATGTTCCCTAGAAGGGGCAAACGACTATAGGCAGTCATGCCTGCCCAGCTACCAGCAAGACTGCCCAGTCTTTCGGCACGACCAGGTTGTCCGGGTTCGTGTGTATTTTTGGCGATCGCCATAACATCCGGTGCCGAGAAAGCAGACATCAAGGCTATTTGTCCTTTAGTGAGTTTAGGGCTCTTCCAACCCGCCTGCATAGCTCCTACAGGATCAGTCATTAACTTACGACTAGTAGCAAGAAATTTGTTTGGAGCTATACTGCGCCAAAGGGCTCCTGCGGGATCTTTGAGGAACCCCTCTGGTTTAGGAAATCCCTTAGCAGCTTCTTCGACAGTTTGGGCAATGACTTTCCCGGTAGAAGGCTTAATCAGCCTTTTGCCGACTTGTTTTAGGAGTTCCCCCGCAGCAGGCATTATTCACTCCCTGGAATCTTCAGGGTGTATTCAATGTCCTGCGGGTTTATCTTGGTGAGTTGCAGGACCTGATGCACTAATGTTCGACGTTTTTCTGTCTTGCTGATTTGCACGATCCTCCACCTATTTCTGCCGCTCTCAACCAAAATGTCCTTGGGACTTAACGGAGGGAAGTTGGAGCACCAAGCAACTGTCTGTTCCGGTTGTATTTCAAACTGAGCATGACGAATCATTTCTGGAGGAGGATTGAAATTAACATTGAGATTGATAGGATCAAAAAATCCACCAACCCATCCGGTATTAAAACATACTGCACAATTCGATTGAGTCTTACGTTGTTTGATGGCGTCCCAACATGCCGTGCATCGTTGTCCCCATGTTCTGCGGACAAAAGCATAGGTGGATTGCCCAACAAAGTTTTTCAATAACAGATTATTGCGCCTAATGATTTCGAGTGCATAAACATCTGGTTTCAGATTCGAGCTGGTTACTTTCGACCACACCAGTTTGGTGAGATCACTAGCCAAATAAACCTGGACTTTGTAATAGAACTTACGCCACTTGGATTTCAGATCGATATCGGCATCCTTATAAGCGAATAGGTTTTGAAGCCCATCCACTACTTTGGTGAATCCAGTATCCGGGGTATTGGACCTCCACACCGAGAAACGATAGAGCGAGATGTCCTCAATGGTAGGTTTGATCACCCACCCAGCAATGAGAGCGTCTAAGTCGTAACATTCGACGTAGACGGAATCAAACTCCAGCATTGCCCTTCGCCTTAGCTATCTGATCCGCCAGTAACTTCTTTTCCGATGGTGACGTCCAGTATTTCTGACCTCCTGTTTGGGAACTGGCAAGTATTCGTTTCCGGAGTTCCTCTATAGTTGTAGCTTCAGATCCAGGAGGGGCTGTGGGAGCATACAAATCCGGTTTCTTAATAGAGATCTTCTTAGGACGAACCAGTTTCCTTAAAGATTTGGAACGGCGCAGCAGGAAATTTTTGAGCATTTTACCTCCACTTATAATAGAAGCTGCCGCTACACTTCCAGCCAATCCACCTATGATGTACCGTTTCCATTGTGCTCTTGTCCATTTTGAGGGGTGTTTTTCCCTGAAATCTTCTTCAGCCTTTTTGATACGTTCTTTAGCGAATCTCTTAAGCTTATTCCTTTTGGAGGCAGGAGACTCGCTGGCGCCAAAGGCAGATGAGATCGTCTGATTATCAGCATCACCTGGATACTGATTGGGGTATTCTTCAGTCAGATCGGGCATTACCATCTCCCCAGATTGATCTGACTGTACTCACTGTAGACGTTGCCCCAGCAAGCAGCTAGGTTGATAGCCATCTTAAGGGCGAGTTTTTTCTTTTCATAATCAACATAGATCATGTTTAGCCAACCAATGTATTCAGCAGCTTGATCACTAACGCGAACAGCGATACCACCATCATTGTAATCCAACTTATTGCGACTGTACAAGATTCCGGCACTTGTTAGGACTTGAATAACCGCGCCTCTTAATAGAAGATTGGGAGATGGAAAATTGGAATAATCAACAATGTACAATGGCGGAGGAGTATTATTCCAATCATCCATCGCCATATCCAATGCTAATTCCAACTGATTATCCGAAGACTCCTTCCGATCGAGAAGCCTGTTGAGTTCATCAATGTCACGTAGGAACTTACGTAGCATTCCTACGTATTGTTGCTTCGTGTAGGAAGCCACATGTTAGCCCTTCAGGGTTTGCGACTCCAGAATCTTATTGACCATCTCATTCCGGTTGCGCTTATCAACCTGCATGCCTTTGACTAGTCCCTTGAGTTGGGCTTTATTCATGGCTTCTAGTTGTTCACGAGTATAGATTGTTTTAACTTCTGGTACTGGTGCAGCGCTAACTGGTTCAGGCGCTGGCGCAGGTGCTGGTACAGATACGGGTACAGGTTTTGGTTCATCGAGTTTAATTGGCTTTGCGGGATCTGGGGCTTTGACATCAGCCGGTGTAACCATTGTATCGTGTGATGGCACATTAGGAACGCTCTCTTCCTTCTCGGGCACAGGTTTCTCCTTTTTTTCAAACACTGCAGGTTTCACCATCGAGGCAACAGGGGCGGGATTGATTTCTTCGATCTTGCTGACTTCAATACCTTTGGCATGCATTAATCGACGATCCGCATCGGTAATTTGGCCCTCGTTAATAATGCACTGTTGTCCTTTGGACAAGAAACTGAAAGAAAAACCAAGATTAGTATTACTGGTGTTTCGAACTCGCACTTTTGCCACGAAGCACTTCCTTTCTCTAAGTCCCCAATCTTAGAGTAAGGGGAAAGGGTTGGTTTTTTAGGACCAACCCCTTTCCCCCTTGCTCACTACCTTCAGCTGCCCTTCGACAGAGCGATTTTGCAGCAGCCGTTGACGTTACCGATGCCCATCCCAACGTCTTCCCAAGCCTGCCAGCTGATCATGTTGGCACGCTTGTCAATCCAGAACTTGGTCTGGTTGAGCAGGAAGAAGTTGCCCAAGAATTGCGGCTCCGCAAAGCCGTAGATGGTCCCTTCGGGCACAACACCATTCTTGATCGAGGTCACCAGTTTGTAGCCAAGAATCGACTGGTAGCGGTACCCGTCGACAGTGATCTCAGCAGCAATCTTGCCGCCGACATCCTTGGCCTGGAAGGCGAGGACGTCAGCGAAGTCGATCTCGTGCATCAAGATCGTCCCCAGTCTGATTTCCTTGCCCGGGAGCAGCTTGGCCAGCTGACTGAGCGCAACGCGAGTGACAGTGGTGTCAGTCACAATAGCGCTCAAACCAGAAACGCCAATCGCTGACTCGATGTACTGGAGGAACCTCAGGTCTTCGATCTTCTGGATGTCCTTGACACTGTTCTCTTCGATGACCCTGGTGATAGGCATCTCGTAAGCCAGCAGTTCCTGCTCCGTTTTCTCGAATTTCTCCGAGGAAATGGTGCTGAACGGGATCGTGTAACGCTTGCCTTCGACGTACCTGCCGTCGGGCTCCGAGCGCCAGTTGATCGCCATTGCCTTGCTGTCAGGCTCGATGTCTATGATCTTGACCAGTCCATCGTGATCCTCTGAGCGCTGGCAGTCCGCCTTGGTGACGCTCACGGGTGGGAGGATCTTGCGGGCGAAGCTAACTTCACGTAGCTTCTGTCTGATGAAAGCACCAGCAGCCTCAGCGAGCTTAGGTAGCTCCTGAGGATCGCTCACAGCCTGAGAGAAGAGGCTGTTGATGGTTGCCGCATCGACTTCGTTCATTTTCTAATCTCCTTTCCTTCCTCAGTGCTCGCTAAAGCATTCTGGCGTGCAGAGCGTAGCCCGAGACACCGACGAAGTACAAGAGACCGTCGGCAAGAGCTATTGGCGCCTTCGCGTAGGCGTAAACTGCATCGTGATGCTTAGCAACAGCCAACTTACCACTGTACACGGTCAACTGCGAACCAGCAACGGGAGAACCGTTGTAGTTGACATCGTACCCGTTGGATGTCACGTTTCCTTCGATGGTGCCAATCAGGCCGGTCATGCCACCGCTCGAGACTGAAGTCCCATCGGGTAGTGTACCTGTCACGTCTGGGGCGATTGAGTCATTGAACGCCAAGAAACGCGGGATCGAGGTCTTGGTTGTCGCCGAGCCAATGACGGCATTCCCATTGACGTCCAGCTCGAACCACTGTCCGTTACGAATGGTCTGGGACTGCGCAATCGGTACAGACTTACGGAAGACCATTTCGAGCGGGCTAGTGATGTTGAGGTTTACCTGCTTAGCCATTCGCTCTCACTCCTGTTCATCTTGTGCCGAGCAGATAGGAAACCAAGGGATCCGCTTCCGATGAGAACGAATCACCCTTGATATGCCCTACCTTCTCGACGTCCTGTTTCCTGAGGAGCTCCTCAACCTGGGTTCCGTCGAGGTTGCATACCTCGCCGAATTTTTCCAGGGCATCCCCAGGATCCGTTTCGCCATCGACCACCATCTGCAACACTACTTTTGCAGATTCGAGCTGCTTACTGAGGTTCTGTGCGAAGCTGGCGGTCTTCTCCAGTCCCTCTAATTTAGTGCGCAGCGTCTTATTGTCCGCCTCTAGCTGCTTGATGGCTTGAGCAGCCTTGGCCATTAAGATTCTGTCCTTGGGGTCCATGTTGCCTCCCACATTAATTCGTCTGGGTTGCAGGCCCAGGGACATTACTACCCTGTGCAGTTCCGTCCTTCAGTCTTTTGAACAAAGTCCGATTCTTATCAGTTTTGAGTTTTTCGATCACCCGGACCCCAGTACCTTCAGTTATTTCACCGATAGTACCAGGTTCACGCATTTCATTAGCGGCACCACCACTAATCTGCGCCTCCTTGATGATCGAATCGGAGAGCTTTTCGAGGGAGGATTTAGCCTGAGGATCACCGATGGCATCCAGAATCACAGCCATAGCCAACTTATGAAAACGCTCTGGATTTGATGGTTCAGCATTAAGTTTCGCTGAAACTTCGAGCGCTTCGGCAAGTTTGGCATATTGACTTGGTTCATCGGTTTTCACCTCTTTAGGCTCAGTCTTTTTAGACTCATTAAGTGCAGCCTCAAGAAGCTCATCCACTGTGAAGCTCATGATTTGGTCCCCTTCATTTCCTGCGCTCTCTGGCGAGCCATTTCTACTAATCCAATAACTTTATTGGCGTTCTCCTCTTGTTCTTTAACCTGCCGTTCATATTTTCTTTTATCGATCAATTTCTGCAATTTCGAACCAGCTCCGAAACTAAAGGCGCCAACACCGACTGGGATACCAGTCCGCATTAATTTCCTGGCTAGTTCGGACTTGGCAGCCATGTCTCGCGCCTCCGAGGGAGGTCCCGGGCCCGTCGATTCTCGGGCCCGGGACGCCTCATTCCTCTACTCCTCTTCCTTTACGGCCGCAGCGAGCTTCTCAGAAAGACTCTTGGGAGTCTCTTCCTCCACCACAGTCTCTTCCTCGCTAGTAGTAGCGATCTTGGCCAGCTCGTCGGCCATAGCACGAGCCATCAGACGACCAGCTGCCTCAATCTCCTCGGCAGCAGTCTTTTCCTGAGCCTCGTACTCGGCGTATTCGTCGATGATCTGCGCAGCAGCAGCCAGCTTAAACAGATCATGATCGAATTCCAGGCCCTCGTCCGTGAATGCCGAGACAACCTGTGCAACCTTCTCGGCATCCTCTTCGCTTAGCGCCTCGATGGCCTTATCGAGGGCGGCGTCAGCGGCTTCCTTGGTCATTCCCTCGCCCTCGGCCTCAACCTCGGCCTCGGCCTCAGGGGAACCAAACCGCTCGTTGTACAGTTCAGCAAGGCTCATTCGCTTCCTCCTTTGCTGACGCCGTTAGGCGTTTGTCTCGGTCGCGGGTGCTGGAGTGGGTTTGACCTTACGAGCGGTCGCGATGATTTTCTTCACGACGCTCTGCATTGCCACGTCCTTGGTGGGGGTATCGGGGCGATGTTTGGCTTCAATCGCCGCCTTAACCTTAGCCAGCACCTTTGAACCTTCCTGAGGTGTAGAAGCATCAGCTTGCTGCTGAACTTTCTTCCCACCGCCCATTTCCCAATCAGAGCCCAGTTTCTGGAGCTCGTCGAGGAAGCCACGAGCCATGAAACGACCGAGAACAGTGGCTTCCTCAGCCAGTTTCTCAGCTTCGGCATGCTTCTCGCTTTCCTCCACCTCCGAGATAACTTTCGCTGCCTCTTCAGGAGTCAAATTCAACTCCTTGGCAACCTGAGCGACAACATCATCATCATCGCCACCATCAACAGCAGCTGCCGCTTTCTCGGTTTCGGAAGGAGCGCTGGTGTCCTCGAGCATTTGCGCGAGGATTTCACTTACTGTCGGCATCCTTCGTCTCCCTTCCTGCTAGACAAATTTTCGCGCACCAGCGTACGCCCCAATGGCTCCTGCAGAACCAAGAAGTCCTGGATGCTTTTCAGCGAACGTTTGCGCGACATTTTTGCTTTTCCCGCTACGCTGCAAGTGAGCAGAATAGAGGTATGGAGCAAAAAGGCCTGCACCCGCCAGGGCCGCTCGATGAATTGCACCTGATTCCTTAGTCATGCCGAGCATAGCATTGAACATCTCCTCTGACGAAGCGGTGCGCCCCTCCGGTAGAAGATGTGCATGCTTCACTATGGTACTACGCGAAACTGATTCGTCCCAACCCATTAGACTTTGACGGTACTGCTGATAGACCATGACATTTGTCATGGTTTTATCGGAAGCCGTCTTCGCTGTTTGACGACTACCTAATTCAGCAGCCCGTCTAGTTATCCAAGGAGCCAAAGCCGATCTTTCTGTCAAGAATGGTAGCAGTAACTCAATAGCTGCTGTCTTAATGGCCCCTTCGTCCACTATTGGCCGTATGTTCTGGGCTGGTTCGCCACGCCTGATCTTGATGATGATGATCCTCGTGACTTCATTAGGTTTCGCAACCATGCCTAGACCGGCCATGGATGACAAGATCTGATGCAGAGGGAAATCACTAAGCCTCTCAAGAGTCTCGCGAGGCAGATCCTTTTCAGTCGATGAAATGAGGCGTGCTCTGTCGCTGAGACTCTTGAGTTGTTTAATCTTCGCCCTGTCTGCACCATCACTAAGATCCTGTGAACTCATTATTGCGGGAACCTCTTTTTTAATCTCACCTTCCTTTCTTTCGAACGCAAGTTTGGCTTGCGCAACCTTGACTCTCTCGGCGATGACAGCACTAGGAATGCTGCAATGATTCAAGGTGTAAGCTCCACACCCAGTATCATCATCGCCTAGAAGAGTCTTTGAAGCTGTTGTTGCTGATGCCAATTTCATCAGCGTCATCGCTATTTTATCAGCAGGAATTAGCACTCTGGAAATATCAAAGAATCTAGGCATCGTATTAACCGCATAGACTTTATGTCCGTTAGACCATGTCTCATTCATGGCCGTCTTAAGATGTTCACAATATTCATCAACTTTTTTGGATCTGTGATGACAAACACTGCAAGAATCAAACGGAACTTTACAATTATGAACAGCAACATCATTTACTATATAGGAATTATCGCCCTTAACTTCGAAATTGTAGACATAACCACTATAGATCTGTCGGGTAATACTCTTAATTTGGCGATAGATTGATCCATTGAAATTTCCAATATGCCTAGTTACTGAATTAGCGCGGACAAAAGGTCGAACATCAGAATATTCCAAAAGTTGATTAGCGCTCTCAGGATCGATCATCAATGCATACTTTTGTTTGTGCCCTAGACGATATCCGGTCCTCATCGAGGGCCAATTGGTGCACAATCTGTTGGCTATTCCACAACTGTTGGCCAGAGCATGCATTTGCTCAGCCAAATCTTTGGAACAAGTATAAACTTGAATCTGTTCTGCCAGAGAGGCATCCCCATTCAGATAAGCTCCGATCAATTCCATCTTGAGGTGACGTGGCCACTGCATGATGGAGGAATGAATCCTCTTCTGATCGGAGTATTCCCCACAATATTTGTAGAAGATCGGGGCAACTTTATGGTTATAGGCCCGCACTTCGGAACAAGTGCCATGTTTCTCACCATAGCTATTGTAGATCTTGGCGTTCGTGTCAAACTCAGATTTGAAGAGATCTACGCACTCCTGCACATAACTTTCACCGGCTGCAAAGGACAGAACTGTCGCACTGTGCTTTCCCTTATGTTTTAAGTAGCTGCCTTCAGCCAGGAAATAACCAAAAAGCCAGGCGATCCCAGGAGTAACCCAAGAAGGCGCTTTGCCCTGCGATGCAGGAGTGAGTAGAAAATCTCCAGGAGCCAATTCTTTAGCATCAGTAAACTTGAATGGCATAGTTGGTATTTTAGGAAGTTGTGAATAATTCTCACGAATACAATTATGATTATCTCCACGTAGTTTATTGTGATGTCCAATTTTGAATCTGTTTTTGGTTGGAATTGCGAAACTGTACTTACCAGCAATAGATGTTTCTAACTTCTCTCCACACCCACATCGACAATAACGATCTAGTTCGCTAGCCCAGAAAGGATGCTCAGGAGTGGCAATGATTTTATTCTCCACTCCAAAGACTTCTATCTCATAAACTTCGCCATCATACCAACGACGTTGTGTATTGAGTACATTACCAATATTGCCAAGATGAGTTATTACTTCGTTCCCTGGAATTATATTCGAAATCTTAATGCGTCGACCATCTGCCATCTGGACTATAGCGTCTTCAGTAAAACAGCCCATAGACCAGATAACGGATCCATTCTTGTCAATGTCATTAACAATATCTGGTGCCTTCGCACGATCAGCTGCCAGAATCAAAAGAATGCGATGCATTTCCTTGTCATAAATTGGCAAATCAACCTTACCAAAAGAATTGGCTGGATCTTTATTGACGTGATGTTTAAAAATGTGCGCCGATAAGAAGGTCTTATAGCGCGGGAGGGGGACTCCGGTGTAGGGTGACGGGTTCCTACCAGCTTCCATTGGGGTCTGGATGCCGAGGAGATCCTTCTCGAAGAAGGCGTCACCGTTTACGTTACTACCCCAGAAATCCGCCGCTCCCAGCGCTACTATGAGTAAGTAAAGGAACTGTGGATCTGGCTCAAGACGTTCGAGGTAGTCTTTGACTTCGGGAGGTAACGTTCCGGCAGTCTTCTGGAAAACAGCTGCGCTCATCCTGGTTAGAATGCGAGTGTTCGGCTCGCCGAAGCGGTCGAACGCAGGAATCTCGAGCAGCTTGTCCATTGACATCAGTTAGTCTTTCGATGCTCTTCCTGCAGCCACGCCACCAGCACCAGCAGCTGCCGTACCGCCCATGCCGATCAGAGCAGCTTTCTCGGCTGCTGACATGGTACCCCAGGCTTTGCCGATGGTGCCTTTGCCTTTGGTAGCAATGCCTCCCCACATCTTCTTCAGGGAGCTACCAAAGGGCGAGAACATTGACTTTGCAACAGCCGCAGCTTTCTCGGTCTCAGGAGCGCTTTTCTTACTAGCGCGACCCAGACCGAAACCACCTGCACCAGCTACGCCAGCAGCAGTTGCGCCAGCAGCTACAGGATGCTTCTTCACGAAGGCTTTCCCGGCCGCCCCCCAGCCTTTAACTTTCCCGCTGACTTTTTTGCCAACATCTTTGGCTTTGGCCACAGCGGCTTTGCCGACTTTCTTGCCCTTGGCCAGAGCACTTTTGCCAGCCTTTTTCGCGGCGGCAATCATGCCCTTTGCACTGACAGCGTCTTTTTCGAGGTCCTCGTCAGTGCAGGTCTCAATGTACGCCTTTGTAAACTCCTGCAGGTTCATCTTCTGCCTCCTTCAACCGGGCCTCTGTGGGCCCTCCATTATGACCGAGGCGCACAGGCCCGGTCGAACCTTCATCTTCAGTCGATCCTCTGTCTGGCTGCATCTATCCTTCTGTTCACCTTAATGGTGTCTGGATCCCAGGGTTGCTTGAGGCCAGGTTTGGGCAAAGCGGCTGCCCTAGCTGCATTGGCTTTCGCGTAATTTGTTAGCCAAGCAGGATTGGTTTTAACGGCATTCGTAGCAATTGTTTTTGTTCCTTTACTAAATAGACCAGTTAGTTTGCCACCAATGTTTTTAGCAAAATCACCAATGCCCGCTTTCTTCAGCAACTCTTCATCATAACCTAACTTAACGAGCTCATCAATAAAGGCATCTGCGAAGATCTGTTCAGCAGTCTTCTCGAGCTCGACGATCTTGGTGCGTTCAGCTAGCTTTTCGAGCAGTGAGCTCATGTCTATCCTCTCCCCACAAGAAGTTCGTGGTCACTATTTCCTCGTATTTCATCGGATAATCCTGGGATTCAATTAACTCCCCAGGTTTAGCCAGGCGGTATGGATCAGCCAGGTTTTGCTTTAATGTAGCATATAGATTTTCTTCAGAAGTCTTAGGGGCTACTTTGATGACCTGGTTCTTGGTTCTTATCTTAATCTTGGTTGGGATTGAAAGCAGGCATTTGATCAATTGGACGATCACCTTGGTGTCGCCTTGGATGCGTATCTGTCCGCCTTCCAATGTCACATCAGCAGCCTTAACAGGCTTACTGGCAAGACGGTCACGTACCACTACTAAATTCATCAACCTAATCCTGCTATTGTTGCCCAGTCTTGGACCCCAGCTACTTGAGGCTTTAGGCCTCTCGGGAACACGGTTCGATCCTGGACATTCTTGATATGTCCACCCTCCATAGCAATCATCTGTTGGAGACTTTGCGGATCAACATGGCCCCATTGCTGCATCTTCTTGAGCATTGCTTCTGCAACAGGTTTATTAGTTGCTACGGTTTCTGGAGCATAGCGAAGTAGAAGATTGAAGTTTTCAATGGTCTTGGGATCTTTCTTGAGCTCGGGATTTTCCTTCAAGATTTCGGCAAGGATTGTTTTGGATTGCGTGCCATGTCTAATCCTTGATACTCCTTCCGAGATAGGATGAGTAACCATCTGTAGACCCTGACCAGCACTATGGACTAGCGATAAACCCAGAGCAGCCAAGACAGCAGCTGCAGCAGCTGGCGGAATGATTTTCTTGAGAGGGCCAGGGATTCTGCTCCAAATTCTATTGAACCCACTTATTTCTCTTAGTTTTGATACATCCCCAGGTCTAGGTGTAGGTACTAAAGGTGCCCCAGCTGTCTTTTCAAAGTTGATCCAATCCAAGGCGGTCTGTACGGTATCTTCGTCGTATTGCTGTATTGCTTTCTCAATGAGTTGGCTCTCTATAATAATGGCCATTTCGGCTAGTTTCTCAATTTCTTGTTCACTACAACTTTCAAAAGTTTCAGCAACAAAGGCGACTGTACGCTTATGACCACACTCCATAGCATTAAGAAGCCCAGCACGAATTTCAGACAGTTTGGACATCTCCTCGCTGGAGATCTTCTTGTTCAGGTAAAGATCTTGTATGAGGCTCATGTTACTGATCCTCGTTTCTCAACTGATTACTCGTAACCTTCGTCATCATCTGGATCAGCACGGAAGGCGGCACCATCTCTGGGCTGTTTCACCTCTTCCGTCTTCTTAGGTGCAGGAGAGGGAGTGCCGCCAGGAGGGACTGGCGAAGCACCAGCAGCCGTTGCCTTAGGTTTGCCAGCGCCTTCCCCTTTCGCTGAATCGGCAGTGTATCCACTGATCTTTGTCAGTTCTGCCTTGAACCCATCAAACATCGCTGTCATCTTCATGGCCCTCTCCTCAGAACTGTGGGTAACCAGTAAACTGTTGTTTCTTCTTGTGTTTCGCGTCTAAGTAAGCAGCGGTTCCTAAAAGACCGGCGCCACCTAAAGCAGTACCACCAATCATGAGACGTTTATTGCGAATATGTTTGGCTTCCTCATCTATCATGTTTTGACGTTCAGTTGCTTCTTGTCGGGCTTGTCGCTCAGGATTATAAGCAATCATTTTACGATGTTCAGCTTTACGATGTTCAGCCTTTAATTTTTCCGTCGTTTCTCTCTCTACGCTTTTGGCTTCGCTGCCCAATCCTATTGCATAACCTTTTCCGAGTCTCTCCTTGGCTCGCAAGATATGACTCTTAATCTTTCTTTCAAATTGTCTTCCCTTGCGATGAAGCGCTCCTGCTGCATATCCAGTGGCACCAGAGACTCCTGCAGGATGTTCGGTTTTTCTGGCTGGGATGGGGCCGGAACGAATAGGAGTCCATTTGTTAATTCCTAATCTTTTTTTAGCCTCTTGTTCTGCAGCTTCATATATTGGATTTGGTTTCTTGGCAAGTTGACTGGGCTTAAGATGTTGAATGCCACGAATAATCCTGCCTGCTGGACCAGAAATTTTCTCTAACTCTCCAGAAAAAGATGTCCAAAAAATCTCATTATCGTTCATTGCGTCCTCACACAAGCAACCGACTTGGATCTTGGTAAATCTGCGCCGAACGTTGAGGCGTATTATATATGGGTCCGTGATAGGTTGGTTTCCTATATTGCTCTTGACCCTTACGCACACCAGCTATTACGCCTACAGGAGCTGCTGCCATCATTAATGGCTTGGTTGCGCTTAATTCTCGAACATCATGTTTTTTAGCTAAACGATTTAAAAGCTTTGCATCTGGCGGCATTGCTCCTCTAGACATCCTGGATACAAGAGCCCGATCATATGGATCCATATTTTTAGCCCTACCCAATATTTTCTTTGCAACTTCTTTAGAATTTTTGCTATCCACCCGCATAGGTCTGGTTACCGTCCAACGAGCAAGACCTTCACCGCCCTCTACCGCTTTCTTAGCAGAGTGCCATATGCCCTTTATCCAGGGCTCAGCACTCAGCTTCACCATCTCACGAGCAAATTGCTGCAAGTTCATCTACCCCTCAGTTGTGGCTTATCGTCTTTGCTGTTCTGACAGAACGAATTCGTCGACCTTCTTGGAATTGTTCAGGTCTCCCATGCGATTGCGAACGTAAACGAATTTCTCGTCCAGTGTCTTACCAGCTCTATTATTACTCTCGAATTCAGTCTGATAATTAGCCAGCGTATTAAGAGAGACCACAATTGGATGACTGCCATTAACTACCTGCACACCTATCGGCTCACTCATATTCTTGAGCTGAGGAGAAATAAGTTCAGGATCTACTGCTTCGCCATGCTTCTTCATCAGGTACTGGAGCTTGGCGCCAAAGATGCCCTCCTTGACCATTTGTTCTGCTGTCTTCACGAAAATCTGGGCAATGCGGTCTTCATCACCCAACTTGCGTGTTGCAGTCCAGATCTCCTCAAGGGGCGTACCGTTCAAGACCATCTGTTTGGCCATCTTATAGAAATGGTCCTCTTCAACAGAGATTTTGCCACGGAGGACAATTTGTCTGCTATTAAGTTCTTCCTTGGCTGCCGCTAGTTTTTGCAGGGCGATACTAGCCTGCTTCAGTTTCTCCTCAACTGCAGGTTCGTTGCTTATAGACGAAACCCCAAAGATTTTGTTTACATCAATGCGTTCGTGTTTCTTGGGTCCTACGAAATAATCATGTGCCACTTTCTCCTGTTCAGCATCGAGAGTAGTAATAATCTTGGATGGATCAGCAACTTCAAACTGGAATGTTTTGTCTGTGGCTGTTTTGAAAAGCTGAGCGTAAGTCTGATGATTGGCTACCTCACAGATTCGTTGAATTTGAGTGGGTAGGAGGTCATTTGCTTCAGCAGTCTTGAGAATGGTAAGGTTCATAGAAGTCCCATTCTCAAGGAACTCCTTGCTAGCCACATGTCCCCATTCAACGAATCGTAAAGGCGAGAGATCATTCATTTTTAATCCTCCAATTCATCTATCCCGTCGCCCCCAGATAAATGATGTTTGGTCCTTTCTGTTCATTTTGTGTAGGACTAGATTCGTATTTCCTAAGTATCTCCTTAGCCCAAGAAATTAAATCTTCTACCCTTTGTCCGGAAGGATGAGAAGAACTCCATAGTTCAAGATTTTCAATTCGATTATCACTGCGAATGCCATTTTTATGATGAACTTTTTCTCCAAATGAAAGATGTCTACCCAGATGATTTGACATAACCACAATGTGTTCAAGTGTCTGATTGCGAAGTTTTGATCCCGGATAGATAGCATTAGTCAATACAACATATCCATCTTTCTGGACACGTCTTCCGCCTCTCCAATTATGAGCGTCCGTATTAATAAATTTCGTCTTCAGCTCTTCTTTCATCAAACAACCGCAACTACGACTATTGCTGCTTTTTTGTCTGCCAATTAGATTTTGCCCCAAAACAATCCGTTCTGTGCCACAATCGCATCGGCACAACCATCTAGCATTATCATTTTTATCATTCTCGGCTTGACGGATCACTGTCCATCTTCCGCAATGTAAGTTAGTCATGTCTCTAAGCATCTCAACAACCCCCACAGCTTGTGGAATTAGCCTACATCTACACAAGCACTTATTATAATTCGTCATCAAAGTGCTGTCAATAGCCAAATTGCCGAAAGTAGTCATTTTGCCAATATTGTCTATGGCGTAGTTAAACAAGGTTTTTGGGCATAAGATAGATAGTGGTCGAGGCTAGTTTGCCCAAAACGGGTAGAAAGGAGAAATACAATGGCCGAGATCGGAGAGAAAAAGAATGCAATGGATCTGGTTTTGAAGTACCTGGAGTGCTTCGATCAGATTGCAATCGGAGATAGAAAATTTGTCCAAGCTGCCGCAGAGAATAGTCGGCATGAATTCCGATTTATAACTCCAGAAGAAGCTGATCACCATGCCTTTTTTGGACATCCCGAAATATTATGGGATGAGATGAAGATGCTGGACAAAAGTGGTTTTGATAGATTGAAAAGGCAAAGCGTCGAATCCAACGAATCCGAAATCAACAAAGAGGAGGCAGAATTCAGTCGATTAATAAAAAACGGGAAGAGTATCGCTCATTGCTCTAGGGCCACAGGCATCTCTGGTTATATGGGACACAAATGGGCAAAGAAACTCGGGCTGAAAAGTCAACATGGTAATGCCGTATTGCATTCAATTCAATCAAAACTGGAGTCAATTCAATCAAATGATTCTAAAAGAAAACCTCGCATACCCTGGTCCAAAGAAGAAGACAAGAAACTCCTGGAACTCAGATCTCAAAAAATGCCCGGGAAAAAGATCGCAGAAATTATGGGTCGGACGGCTGGTGCGATTTTCACCAGAGCTGGTGTTCTGAAGGCGTGACATCCGTCACGCGAGAGAAGACAGGAAAGGACGACAGATGGGAACGGTGCTAACAGTAGCAACTTTGGCTCGTTTCAGACCGATGAGCCAGAACAAAGCTGCGCTTGAAGTCAACCAACGTAATCGTCAAGGAAGTGAAGACAAGATTATCATTGGATGTATTTTATTTGATCAGCAAACAAATACTAAGGGCAAACGCGAATTCGATCAGTTTTTGGCTCGAGATTGCAACCTGACGCCAGGTAGGGGCAATTACTTCATAATCTGCTACAAGAAGTTTCATCATATTGGTCAAGCAGTTAAAAATGTCGCGCCGTCGGCCTTGCACTTCCTTTGTTTGCCCAATGTGGGTAAGGATATCACGAACGAGTGCATCGTTCTTGCCAAGAATGGCACAAAAGTTACTGGTGAATTGGCTCATAAGATCTACGAAAAACATCATCCAGAAGCCGTTGTAAAGGTTCAAGGAAGAAAGGGATCCTGGAAAATGGATGGCATCAAAACCGGTAGCATGTCTGCTCTTCTGATAACCATAAAAGGCAAGAAAAAAGAAGCGACACTTTCTTGTGGGAAAGACACTGGTAAAGGTAAAACGGAGGTTGTATTCGTGATCGACGGTAAACAGATTCTCAATCCCACTCCCAAGCAAGTTGGCAGGTTGCTGATGAAACTATAGCAAACCCGTACGTTTTTCGGCTCAATACACGTAGGGAACGGCCTAGCCACCGGCGCGGCGAAGCCTAGTACCGGAGGGGGGAGCTCGCAACATGCTCCCCTCTTTTTATCTGGCATAAGGATCCTGGAAAGGAGATGTTCATGGCACGAAAATCAGTAGCAAAAGAGAAACCGAAACAGGAGAAGTTTGTTACTGGTGTTTTCAGACGAAATGTTGAATTTTCGGTCGGTGACGAAGACATCTTTTATCTGGTGGTCAAGTATGCCAGAGCGAAGCCGAAGGTAGTAAAACAGATATTGGAAGCATTGATGTTCGAAGTTCCGAAAGCTGGTCAATTCATCAATTGTCCTTTTCCCAGCAGTTGTAATGATTTCCCGTGCAAAGCGCTTCGTTGTAGTGCAGATGAATGTGACAATGGTTGTGCTTTCAGGAGGTCGTGATGACTAGGATGAAAAAATTTAGCCATGTGACGGATACATGGAAGTGCGCAACCTGTGGTCGTGAATTTGGAATAAATCTTAAAAATGAAGCCAAGATGCATTCGCAACATATGAAATGGCTCAAACCCGGAATGTTTGTTACCGATGCGAGTACCATACATATTTGTAAAATAATGAATATTAATCGCAAGACTTGTAAAATACTTGTCAATGATTTTTCATTGGGATTTAATTATCATAAATATCCAGAAGAAGTCTGGCCAATTCAACATGCAGACTGCGTTATATTGGACAATACCCTAACTCAAGAAATCAAAGAACACCAAGAGGAATGGCAGAGAAGGAAGACAGCTATCAACCAGGCCAATGTGGATGCTGCTAAAAAATGAATATTATAATGACTTGCTCGAGATGTGGCGGAATTCATGTTATTGGCTTTTCCAATACGGATTTTGGATTCCCTTGTCGTGAATATTCTCGTTCAGTTGAACATCTTCATTTGGAAGATTGCATCGCCCATCTAAAACATAGATTAATGCACTTGGAAGAACATACCGTCTTAATGAATACAACCATTCAGACTTTAGTCAGTTTTGTCAATGATACCAAGCGAACTGTGGAATCTTATAGTACAATACCTGATGTAGCGATTTTTGTTCCAGGACCATTCTAAGGATGTCGGTCATGCAAGGACGTCATCCGATTCCCAGAAACGAAGTGGAAACCCGAATAGTACGTTTAGTAAGTCTAACGCCAGGATGCGTAACATCACAACTCTGCGATATGATCGGCCTATCAGCTGCAGCCATGAACATTCATTTGCGTGACATGGTTAATAAGGGTTGCTTGACCAGAGTGCAGCAGGGCAATCACTTTGCGTACTACCTCTCAGATAAGGAAGGGTGAAATGAAACCCGAACAGGTGAAGAGCATGGCGGAACTGGTGACGTACATCCGGGAACATGCGGAACGGATTCTGGTAAAAGTAATGTGTAATGGTGCAATAGGCACGGTGCCCCTAGCCAGTCTTCCGGACGCAGTTCGCAGCCAGAAGGAATTAGATTTCCTTAGCGAGAAGGTCGTTCCTTACCGAATGTTGACTCGCGAAGAAGCTCGCGATCTCACTGTCGCAAATCTCGCTACCGGAACAGAGGTATCCGGTTTGTCGAAGGAGAATAGCAATGGCAAGTAAAAAACGTTTTGGCGCTGTCAAGGAAGAACTGGGCGAATATCTTCACACAGCTTTACGCAAGTTGTGTGATTCCACACCAACAAGTCTAATGTGGAATGTCATTAACATCGAAGTATTCAATCCAGCTTGGGATCATTATCTAACCGCAGCTTGGGTGGAATTGGGCAAGATCAAAAAGAAATCTGAAATCGGAGGCGCCCTCAAGAAAGCCGCTGAAACACTAAGGGATTTCGTTGGAGAAGGTCAACTATATATACATCAAGTCATGCACTGCGGCTTCGAATTATTTACTGATGATGATTGGGAAAGCATGGGAAGCTTCCTCGAGTAATGGAGATGTAGCATGGCCAAAAATCATGTCCAGGAAGAAAACAAACTCTTAAGACAGGTGTTGGAGAAAGCAAGACGCTATAGAGGGGTTGAGGGTTATGCCTGTCCCCTCTGCATCTATAAGAATGGCAAATTCGTACAGCCATGTGCAATGCACATTCAAATCAATGCTTTGCGTGATATTGTTGGATTGCTACGTGATAAACTTCCAGATGGTTCTCCCCTGCATGAGAAAGTGAAGAAAATCTTCGAAAAGATGGTCGACGATACAAATCGATTGTATCCATAATCATGTTCTTGGAAAGGAGAACACGTGGAAACGCCCATTGGACACTACGTAGCTACTGGAGGGATGAAGAACAAATTCAGACCAAAGGACAGAATTCACATTCACTGTTGCATTTATGATTCAAAGAATGAAACCGGACCTTTTTGGGTAAGCGCTTGTCTTAGAGGGCAATCGCAATCATTTACAATGAACTTTAGATCCCTTGAAGAGTTTCAGGGACTCCTACAGAAAGAGAAGGTCGCGCCATGAGTACGAAGCTCCATAATGGTTACACTGTTCAGGTCAACAACCTAGAAGACTTGCACGGGAAACTAATCAAATTGGGCCGTGAGGTGCAAAAGATCCAAACTCAGATCTTGACCAAGATCGTCATCGAAAAGGCTGTAGGCATGCTGGATGATCATTCGACTGGTAAAAAGGTCTTCATACCCAAAGAGGTCTGGGCGAACAAACTCGAAGGATCACCGCTGGTCATGGCTCTGATGTTGACTCATGAGCGCGAACGCCAGATTCAGATAACCAATCATCGGGATCCAGACGTTGACACGGAATTCACTGTCTGTCTTCTGCCGACAAAACGCCTTAAGAGGGCCAGCATATCTTCTCGTCTCGGATCCATTTTTGCCATCATCTACACCGAACAACAAACCTTTCGCGATCTCTGGGACAAGCAAAACTGGATCAAGGAATATGGTTGGGATAATACCGATCATCCCAAAGAACTCACCGGCAAACAGTGGATGATACGGCGTAACGATTGGCAGACGGCCCTGAGAAACTGGAAGGTCCCTGCAGAAGTTGGGTTCGTTTTCAGTATCACACAGAGGAGCACTAGTTCTCTCTATAGAAGCTACACTCCTCAAGAGATTTCAGACAACATGCCGACCTTAACGGTTCGCGCCAAACGGATTGTTCAGAATCATCTCCTGGATGTGCGCAATACCCACCTTCTAAAGAGGGCCATTAGACAGGGTCGAAAAATGGAGATGAGTCACTGGGTAAAAGAATACAAATGGTTAATGACTCCCGCAGGGAAAGCTGCTATTAGACAGTTGATGCCTCAAGCCAAGAAGAAGTTGATTCCCACGGTTACCAGAGAGGTTCTTTTGCAGAATATTCCCGTAGAACTTCTAAATAAAAAGGGGTCTTAGTACCCCTTTTTTTTAACTTAATTCGGGTATAAGAATAGTGTTAGAGCAGCATTGTAATTGAACACAAGTCCTGACAATACTCTGGTAACCCCAGAGCCCAAATCAGGAGACCTTAGAGATTCGTCTCAAGGGAAGCGGACCAGGACTGTAGGCCACAGTCTGATCTTCGCCAATGCTGCCGTGTTTTAAGGAGAGGAGAAATAGATGAAACTTCACGAATTCGTAGAGAAGCATGCAGAACGTGGCGCATGTTGCTGCGGTCAGTGCGTCGATGCTCCCAAAGATCCCAAAAAGCAACAACCTGCTGGTCACACCATCAATTTGACTTTTTTCAAGGTAGCGAAAAAGGGTAATCCACACAAGAACGAAATGCTTGCTCTGGTAAAGCAGGAGTTCCCTCACTGGCTCGATGGTAAAGAACATTCATATCTGGAAGTTGGCGCAGATGTCGGCGATCAAGGAATTGCTTTGATGACCATCGGTTTGGGTCATCTGTTGGGCCTTTGGCATTGCCTATGTCCGGAAACCATGACGCCCTTCCTGCCTGACGAGATGAAACAGATGATGGCTGGGAAAGGCCTTGTCTGTCTACAGGAGAAACAGTCATGAAACTCATTTTCTGTCCCAAATGTCAAGATGTTGTCAATTTATTGACGGTTCTTAGACGATGTCGATGTACTTCTTCGTGGGGCGCTTATCATGATGATGTTCGAGCCTACTACGGTGGCGAAGCTATCCCTATAGGTTTTGAGAATCCATCCCTCATTCAAGCAATCAGAGACAGACCAAAAACAAATTGGGGCTCCAACTTTGAAGCTTTCGTTGTACCCTTTGATTGTCCGACTTTTCGTCAGGTCGGTGAGCACGGACAAGATCCCTGGGCATGTCCATGTCCGAAGAAAAAGAAAGAAGGAGATTAGCACAATGGCCAAGCTAAGAACCGAAAGGGAATGGCTTGATCTCGCCAAGTTTCCTCACTGGAGCATGTTCTTTATTGATTCTCGCCTCTTCTGGGTCATCAGAAAAATCTGTCCGGAGCTGAAAGACTTCAGACTCTGGCATAAGGATGGAAAGTTAATCGATATTGACTTTTACTTCACTGCGGGCGAACCCTCTAGCGTTGAGGAGTTTACCAAAGATTCTCCGACCTATAGACAGTTAAGCACTGTAACTGAAGTTTTGGTGACCTGTCTCGATCTCAAATTCGAGGAGGAATGACATGACGATACTCGAACTTCTCTCGGAGGATGAGTGATGATGACCAAAAAGGAAGTCAAAGCTTTTATTAAACGCCTTGAAGCCGAAAGGGATAAGCTTCGCAAGTCGAAAGAAGTTCTAGAGAATCTCAAGAACGAAGCAGAAGACCATCTTGAAGGCGTTCACGAAACCCTTGATTCTCTCCAAAATGCAATTAATTCGCTCAGCGGATTGGTCTGATGAAGATTAATCGCGAGATTACTCGCAGGGCGATCAAGAAGGCTAAGAAGTCAACATGTCACACCAAGGTATCCGCTCTCGCGTTCAATGAAAAAGGGGAATTGGTCATGAAAGCCGTTAACCGCCCTCGCTTCAGCAAGGAGGGCGGTGGGGTTCATGCCGAGATGAGAATTTTACTGAAACGTCCGAAGATTAAGATAATTGTCTTGTGCCGGACCAATAACCAGGGTAAAATAATGCCTCTGGATCCTTGTGCGGCTTGTGCTGCGAAGGCCCGAGAGCTGGGAGTTAAGATCATTCCGGTAAGGAACTGGGCATGATAGATAACTTAGCTGACCGGATCTTCTGGAAAGCCTTGAACTATCCTAGGAAGTGCTTCTTGGTGCAGCATCTCCGTATCGCTCACGATCAAAAGGCGGACAATTTCGAGTCTCAACTCATCAAGTTGCTGCACAAGGCTGATAACCTCAATGGCACAAAACTGAGACTGTCCTATCCCGAACTCACCGCCTTGGTCAACGCCTGGCAAACCGAACAAATCAATTTTGTTGGTTCGTGGGTTTTCAGAGGTTGGATTAATCAGGAGGGTTAGTGATGATGAAATGCTGCGTAGTCGCGGCGTTGACTTTCGTGCTGTGCGCCATAAGCTCCGCAGTAAGTCATCAAGAAGCTCAAGCCATGCCAATCCAAGCAGCGACATGCCAACTAGTGCTGGTATGCATCGGGACATTCCATTCTACGGGTTATTGCAATTGCAAAAAGTGCTGTGGTCGCTGGAACAGGTATAAGAAGACTACAGGCGGGATAGATGTACATCAATGGAAGCCTGTCATCTCGGTGGATCCTGCTGTAATCCGATTAGGAACTAACGTATATGTAGAGCGCTACGGATGGCGAATCGCTTCAGATACTGGTGGAGACATTAAAGGAAAGCGAATAGAAGTATTCTACCCGACTCACAAGAAAGCGCTCCATCACGGTCATGGTAAGGGCCATGACTGGGTGAAGGTTTGGGTACAGAAGAAAGTGGAGGTAGCATGTCGGAAGCAAGACGGGTCGTAGCTGGAATCACAGGCATTATTGAAGGGGCTGCCAAGAAAGGTGAAAGTCTCGAAAGATCCAGTAGGAGACTTGCCAAGGAAGTAGAAAGAAAAGCGAAACCTTTTTTCACTCTCGTAGAAGTCCGGTGGCTCAAGAACACAGCAAAGAAAGGGAAGGGATGAATTCCACAGTCATCAGTTCAAAACAACTAGACAATAAATGCTGGTCAGCAAAAAGATTCTTGGATCAATGCGAAAAGTGCAATCTGGTTCAATCGTGTGATCTTCCAAGTGCCAGTCAGGGCAGGATAAAGATCCTTCAGAATCGAGTCGTTAAAGCCAAAACAGAAATCGCCGAACGAGAACAGAAGATCGAGCAGCTCCTGGAGAAAATAGGACAAGGGCTTGCTGGATAAAAAATGGAGGGAAATCAAGAAGTGAAGATGAAGATTCGAGAGAACCGGCTGAGGATCCTTCGACAGATGGAGGCTGGGAAGTGGTATGTGCCCAGCGATCTCGAGGGCGCTGAGTTGTTCCTGCTCGAACGCATGAAGGAAGCGGGATTGCTGGAGTGCAAGTACGATCAGTCGGCCGGAACTCTTGGACTACGGTATAAGAAGCTTGAAGGAGTGGCTGTCTAGCCACTTGTCAGG
>Ga0315288_10001276_pt1 | contig 32469 bp, 30 predicted proteins | sample YL17G11_20_MG_FD_203454 | JGI IMG/M metagenome (GOLD analysis project Ga0315288, IMG submission 203454) | Sediment microbial communities from Yellowstone Lake, YNP, Wyoming, USA - YL17G11_20 | ecosystem: Environmental > Aquatic > Freshwater > Lake > Sediment | place: USA: Wyoming | collected...
TGACTTCCCGTCTACCTTCACTTGGCGGACAAAAGACAACCAAGACGTTTCAATAAATGCGGCAGGTATTATTAGTATGGGAACCGCGCTATTTACTTTTCTTTCAGGGAATTATCTGAATTCATTTACCCACAAAACCGCAATTGACAATCTAACAACTATACAGGATCTTATTAACTATGACATTACAACAGGATGGCAAGGCATATATCCTTGGTAATTATTGTTGTATAATAGATGGTGGAGCTTCACCTTTTGAATAAATTTTTGATACATTAAATTGATAAAATTGAAAACTATCAGTCCAATCGGCGTCTGATCCTGTATTCTTTCCTAGACGGAACTGTCCAATTTCCGCTAACAGTCCTTTATCTCGTTCTTTAATTGCTTTATCTAATTTGTTAGATAATCCTTCAGAAAAGGGAATTCTATATAGTCTAGTTTTAGAACCTTCTGATTGTAACCAAAGTTCAATAAATTGAACTTTATTAGTTTCCACGACAACAAAACCCAATAATACGAATTTTTCTGGTATGTCTGTCGTAGGATAACCATATCCAAGTGAAGAATCGAAAATTTTAAAAGCAAAAAAAGCGCCTAATATTAATATTGGAATACCCAAAAATTTGATGTAATAGTTTAATTTTGTTTTAATCAACAAAAAGGCTTGAAAAACGGCAAACATAGTAATCAATAATGCTAATGGAAGTAAGAATATAAGTTGTTCTTTAAACATTATCAATGCTCTCCACTGTCCGGTGGTAATGGATATTTTTTGTTAGTAACAAACTGAATTTGATTGTGGTTAATATTTGTAATTTCTAAATCATCTGTAATAGTAAATGAAAAAGCAGTCTTTTCATCTCCAACAGTTTTTATTACAACATCTGTTACAACTACTTCTTGGTAAACTGGGTTAATGCGAGACAACGTTATTCTTGCATTATATGGGGGTTCTACTACTTTCACACCTTCTTGATCAAAATTTGTTCCAGTAGCTATTGAATAAAAATGTACATTAACGGTGTATGTACCAGGAACTAAAGCTCGTAAAGTAATAACTTCTTTATTAAGACGAATGAATTCCCTTTTTCCATTAGGTAGATATATTAAATCACCAATGATACCTCGGTCATCACGTTCAAGATGCGAGTATGCAACGTCTTTCGTAGAAAAACTTACTACTTTATCCCCAGGCAATTTAAACCATAAATCAATATCGTCATTTGCATAATCTGGCCAAGTCATTATAATTAAGACTTCAGCCTTTGATTCAACTTGATTTTTACTTTTTTCATTTATTTGCAAAAAAGCCATAATAAACATTATGACGAATGCTATAATGATATTCATCAAAATATCTATGAAAGAAATATTAGTAGAATATTTTGAACTACTACCAGTTATCTGCGTTTTCTTGATCATTTAAAAAATACTCAAGGCTAACAAGTTGTGTCCTAGTTAAAACCATAGTTAACAATCCGACTAAAGTTGCTAAACACGAAGTTGCCATACCGCTTGCCATTTGGGCTATAATTTCTGTTTGAGCGGCAGTAAAACCAGAAAAGGCTGGTCTTAGAGTTAAAATAAAACCAATAACAGTTCCAATCATACCAAAAGCCATCATAGCCTCTGAAGCAAACCAAAACCCAGGCAAGCATATTGTTGCTTTATGAATATCAAGATCTATTTGTTTTTTTCTAGAAACACGCCAAGTATGAAATCCAATATAAAGTGTAATCAGAAAATATAGCACCAGAGTTATAAAACTCATTTTTGAAAGATCATATTCCCACAGTTTGATAAACAACCCAAGATTATAGACATATGCACTACTTACAATAGTTACGCAGAATAGCAACCACCACTTTAAAAACACATATTTCATGGGCTTTCCTCCACAACAATTTGGTACAACAGTTAATAAATACGTTATACTAGACTTATATATTAAATTTTAAGGAAATTTCATGCAGATACCATTTAGACAAGGCATTGTTCAATGTTCGCAAGATACATTAGGTCAACCTACATTTTTACAAAAAATTGGAAATGATATCTTCATAAGTACTACTGGTGGTCCATTACTCGCCACTTTTTCACAAAGTACATCTGAATATTTGTTAAGAGAACGAGATAATGCCCAATTCGTAGCATGGATTGGTCCGTTTTTAACAACGTTGAATTATTGGTTGTATTGGGATTTAAATGTAATAAACGGGGTTAAAACCTATGGTGCTACTATTCATCAGCCTATTTCTGGTTCAATTACCCCAAGTAATCCACCGCTTGACCAGCATTTCTTTTCCACTATTGATCACAAGATGTATGTTTGGAACGGTACTTCTTGGGTTAATAAAATTCGAGTGTTTGCCGGGTTACTTCCAAACACTCAAATCACCAACCAATATGCTTTAATTGGTGGCAACTCAGTAAACAAAAAATTCTATGTTGCTGGAAATATAACAGCAACACTCACGATTGGAGATGTTGTTACAGTTATAGATGGTGGTCTTAACAATGGTTCTTATAACATTACGGCATATATCTATAATAGCACTCTTGACCAAACAGAAATAACTGTTCAACAAAATATTCCTTTTGCAACAATTGTTGGATATTTGTTACATACTCCATTGATAGTGATACCATCTGCACTAATTGCATATTCGCCAGGATCACAAGTTAATGATAATACTACAATTTTATCTGGTTTTATTTTTTACGATCAAAATGGTAACGCGGTTAAATTAAACAATGGTTTATTTTTTACAACAGAAAGTCCATTTATCGTGTCCAGTGGGCAAACGCAACCACTAAAATTAGAAGAAACATTTATATTTGGTAACGTTAGCCAAAATATGGCTGCATATCAGGTTATATCTGTTGATTCCACTAACGGAACTATTTTTAATCCTGCGGTTTATGAAGACACTGGCGAAAAAGTATTAGGTATTATTCTTAATGATGCATTAGCAGGACAACAAGCTATAGCAGCTATTCAAGGGACGGTTGACAACCCAAATTGGACTTGGCCCGGACCAAACATAACCCTTTGGGTTGATACCGGGGGTACGTTGGTAGATGTAGATCCAAACGTAACCAATCCGTCTCGTCCAAAAGCTCCTCCGGTAGCTCGTACAGTAACTTCAACCAAAACTATTTTCAATCAAGGATTAGGTGGATTAGGTTTGCCAGGACCACAAGGTCCACAAGGTAGCAATCCAGACGCATCTACAACTATTAAAGGAATTACCAAGTTAACACTAGCCCCAGCGGTACCAACCAATCCGTTAGCAGTAGGTGATAACGATCCAAGAATGACTGATCCTAGAGTACCACTATCACATGTACATCCTGCGACAGAAGTTGACTTAACAGCTATCCCAGGCACAATTCTTGCAATTCCAGTTGATTCACAGACCGCATTTTCATTGGTAGCAAACGATTTAAAAAATAAAGTTAGTAAAAGTGGTGACATCATGACCGGTGTTCTGGATATGAGCAACCACAAAATTCAAGGTGTTTCTAATCCAACAATAAGCACAGATGCAGTAAATTTAGGAACTCTTACCAATACACTAGCTGGTTATCTACCGTTAGTTGGTGGCACGATGCTTGGATACATCAATCTTGGAGCATTCGCAACACCAATTTCCGCCACGCAAGCAGCATCAAAAGGGTATGTAGATGGTAAAGTATCAAAAGCTGGCGATACTATGACTGGTTTATTAGTTTTGAGTGCTGATCCAGTAGCTGCGTTGGGGGCTGCGACAAAACAATACGTTGATAATACTGCTGTTTCAATAGCTGGCGACACTATGACCGGCTTCTTAATTTTAAATGCTGATCCTGTTGCTAATCTAGGAGCAGCAACAAAACAATACGTGGATACTGCTGTACTGAGTGGATCTATTCAAGTTCCACCAATTATCGATCCAAATTTGATTGATATAAGATCAACACAACCAATCATAAGCACGGGGATCGTTGGCGATTCAGTAACGTATATAAAATATGGTGGAATACAAGGAGAAACTTGGGTACAAACAGGAACATCGATTGTTGTCGATGATGGAGATATAGCTACATTTACAATTACAGACACAACTCCATACGAAGGAAATTGGTCAATTATAGAACAAGGACCATTAGCAATAGGATCACGTTTCCTTGTTGCGGCAGAAAGTGGCACCGTTGGCGCTACTTTATCGGGAATGGGATTTGTTAACGATGATTTGGTTCAATATAACGGTGGAATTGTTACAACTGCTGCAAACTGGTCAACTCCAAGCGGCAGTCCTCCCGCAAATGGAACTACAACTTTTGTAACTGATCCTGAATCAGTCCATTATGGCAACACATATTTTTATTCTACAGCAGGAGCAGAATGGGTCCGTATTGGTGGGCCTGAAGTTCTCGCATTAAATGATTTAACTGATGTCACAATTACCACTCCAGCTTATAATGATGTCTTATATTATGATGGTACTAAATGGGTTAATGAACCACATCGCCCAAGAATTGTATCTGTTCCTTATGCAGCAATGGTAACTATTGATTGGTCAGTAGCTGACATAATAAGAATAACCCTCACTGGAAACATTCAAATTACTAATTCGGGTGCTTATGATGGTCAACGATGTATGCTTGAATTGACCCAAGATGGAACAGGAGGACGTTCAGTAGTGTTTACGTCTGAAGTAAGATTTGGTTCAGATATTATAGCATATGCACCAAGTTCTACTCCAACCGCTATGGATAGACTTGGATTTGTGTTTAACCTATCAGCAAACAAATATGACGTGGTGGCTTTAGTAACAGGATTCGTTTAATATGACTGTTACAGTATATCGTTCAACTGATATTAGTGCGCCAGTATTAAATGGTTCCGCTGGCTCTCTAGTCACAGTTTTAGATGCTTGTTTAGTTTTAGGATATGGCTCACAACTTCCTGCTGGATGGTCGGTTGCAGCTACCGCAACTAACAAACGAATTTATAAACAAGGAATCGGTAGCAATCAACGCTTTTTGAAAGTCGATGATTCTGGTGCTGATGCTACAGCGGGACAAAATGCAAGAGTTTCTGGATGTTTAAGATTTACAGATATCAATACATTAGTTGAAGAATTTCCTGGGAATCCATTAGGAGCCAGCGGAAATTCTTATTTGTTTTGGATAAAAAGTAATGCAACACCTGGAACTGCTCGTCCATGGATTATTATAGCTACATCAAGTTTTTTCTGGATTTATATTCAAACTATCGATGGGGGAGGAGTTACCATTCAAAATCAATTTTTTGGTGATTTTACACCAACAATGGCAAATGACAAATATAATACAATTATAACTGGCCAATTCTTCACTAGCACTCCAGACTCTGTTAATTTAACCTTAAGCACTTCATATATTGTTTCATCACCAGTTGCGTTTTGTTTGAGAAATCTATTACAAATGCCAGGAACTGCATCTAATGGATTAATTTCCGAGTCATATTTTTTAAGTGGCACTAACTATGGTAACGGAGGGTTGGTTTACCCGAACACTCCAGATGATAAATTATATGTAACCAACATTAATGTTATCGAATCTCCAAAATATGCAAGATCGACATCATCAACTAATCATGGATATATTAGAGGAATTCTGCCAGGAATGGTAGTGCCTTGCCATAATGGAAATTCATTTTTAAGTGCAGGACAAACAATTACAGGAATAAACAATTTACCTGGGAAGACATTCGAAGCTAGACCAGTTGGGCAAGGTGCTTTAGCAAAGAAATGGATTTTATTCGAAACATCAAATACGTGGTAACTTATGACAACTACAGTTTATAGATCAACAGATGGCGGCGCACCAAAATTATCTAGCCAACCCGGAAGCTTAATTGAAGTTCTTGATTATTGCTTGTTAAGTTCAGGTTGGACAAGACCGTATTTTAAGGCTGACGGTAGTGTGCCTTACGGATTCGTAGGAGCAGTATATCGTCAAGGTGCTGGTAATATGTATTACCTAAAAGTCGATGATGAATTTAATTCATTATCTCCCCCAGGAAGTGGTAATTTTTCAGTTGGAAATGCCGCTATAGTAACTGCTTATAAATCAATGTCAAGTTATACAAGTGGAACTGAGCCATTTCCATTCGTAAAAAGTTATGTTCCTGCTACTAATAACACAAGCTCACCGGGCGTCGTTGGGAATTTGACTCCAATTTATTTTAGAAAAGCATCGGCGGGTGTTTCAGGCTCATTTTCTCAACCGGGCTCATTTACTGCATCATATGGTGCATTTAGCACGACTTTAACAAGTACAACTAGAATCCAAGGAGTGTTGATGGAAGGAACAACTTTAACATGTCCTTCGTGTGCGCCAACAGGCACTGTTCTTTCTTTTATCGATCCATTTAATGTAACAGTTTCATTACCAACAGCAGCACCCCAATCTGGAGTCACAGTTTCATATACGCAACTAGTGGGATTTGTTCCTTGGACGGTTATAGCAACAAACAAAGGTTTTTATATGTATGTCCAGTGGGGTTCTGTAAACAGTACTCAATTATATTATTTTGGAGATTTCGTTTCAACAAAAGATGACGAAACTAATAATTGTATTTTAATAGGAACAACAAGTACCTCCGCTTTTGTTGTATCAGTTTCTTCAGAATTCCTAAATATAACCGCATCAACAAATGTGGTTGATACGTCGTCAAGTATTCCAGCGGCATCTTTCTTTGATTACAATCCTATTGCTCCAGCGCGAGGGAAGGACACAGGCGCGGATCAGATTAACGTTATCAGTGCTGGAAATACCGCAAACTTTGGAATATCTTACCCCGATCCAAGTACATCAAATTTATTTTTAAGCCCAATTCTATTATTAGAAAGATATGATCCGGGTGTCGGGGATGGATCAAGATATTCCACGGTAAGGGGAACTTTACCTGGATCATGGTCCACAGAAGCTTCAGCTTTAAATTATTTCTTGCACGCAGACACATTTACTGGCGTGGGTGATTTAGCGGGTAAGTCTTTTGAATTTTTTAAATTAAATAATATTGCTTTGGTAGCAATCGAAACTTCGAGCACTTGGTAACTAATATGACAATACAACTCTATAGCTCAACCGACACAGGCGCACCAGTTCTTAACGGAACTGCATCTGCTCTAATTGGCGTGTTAGATGCATGTCTGGTGAATGGTTATGGATCAAGAACTTCGCTTGGTTGGACCAAGGCGTTTTCTGGTGCCGATCTGGCGGCTTATCTAATGTCGGCAGGAAGTGGAGTATATCTTAGAGTCGATGATTCCGCAACAACAACCACCAAATTACGTGGTTTTACTACAATGTCAGATGTCAATACTGGCACAAATCCGTTTCCTACTGTCGCGCAGTCCGCGAATGGTGGCATTGCAAATAAAACCGATGGCGCAACTGCGGCAACTGCAAGAAAATGGATAGTAGTTGGGACAAGCACATATTTTTATTTTTGGAACCAATTAACATTAAAAGAAACTGCTAGTCAAGCAAATACAGCTTGGTTCTTTGGTGATGTTGCATCTTATGGCGGCGTTGGTAATACAATGTTAATTGCAAATGCAGTATCCATATCAACAGGAGGTTCAAATGTTCCTAGCTGCACTTCGGTTAGTAACAGTGCAACATCACCTGGACATTGGATAAACCAACCATACGCAGGTGGAACTTCGGTGGAAGTCAGTAAACATTTTGCTTATCAAGTGGGAACAGACGGAACAAGTGGTGGAGCTAATCCATTTCTTGGCCCAACCACACCAAATAGAATAACTGGTGGTCTTACATTTTGTCCATTCTGGATTGTACAAGCTACACCTACTAGAATATTGAGAGGTACTTTGCCTGGATCATTAGCAGCAATGAACTTTGCACCACTTTCTCAAGGGACTAAATTTCAGTTTGATAATTCAGTTGGTCTACCTCAAGCAGGGAAAAAATACATATATTTGGATACAAGAAGTGGATTTGGTGTAGAACAAGGCTTAGCGGCTGAATATAACATAGACGGCATATTAAATGCACAACAAAGTAGTTATTTTTTAATGTTTGGATTCTAAGGAAAAATCATGGCAGCACTCGGCGCGATAGCACAATTAAAACCACCCGGTAATTTCTATTATAATTTGAAGCTACCTCTTCCTTCATCTTATTGGTCTTACCAATCTTTTCCAACGGTTACACTAGTTATAAGTACAACAACCTACAACAAGGCCCTGCCAATATGAGCGTAGATGTTTATACATTCCAAGATCCTGGTGCCCCTCAGTTAACGGGCACCGCTGGAAGTTTGATTACTGTCCTGGACGCAACTCTAGTTGTTTCCGGCTGGACAAAATCTTTCTCTGCTGCGAATAAAGCTGTTTATCGTCCACCATCAGGTAATCAATTTTATTTAAGAGTTGATGATACTGGATTAGATGCGCCCGTAGGTGGATCTGCTCGTGTGACAGCATATGAAAATATGACTACAGTGGATGCCGGCACCGGTCCATTTCCATCAGCCGCGCAAGGTGCATCAAGTGCAGGTCATGTTTTGTGGCATAAAAACATGACAGCGGCTGGCGCTGGTGGCGCTTGGAGAATTATAGTCACGCCAACATTTGTCTGGTTTTGGGTTAGAGCGCAGACAAGTTCAACTACTGGAACTGGATTTGTTTTATGTTGTTTCGGTGACGTACCATCGAAGAAGTCTGGAGACGCATTTAATACAATTGTATTAGGTAATATAGCCGCGACGTTTGCTGGTAATTATATAAACACAGGAATCGAGGCAGTGATTTCAACTGTGACTCCCGCAGCAGCAGGTGGAATGTTCATTGCGCGCCAGCAAGATCAAACAGGAACGTCACAAGCAATAAGATTTGTGCCTTTTGAAAGTGATAAAATGGCAGTTACTTCGGTAGGCAAATTAAGCAACGCAACAGTATTCACCGCCCCACATATTCCAGATGGAAAACTTTTCTTTTCAACGTTGGAAATTGCCGAAAAACCAGCAGCCAGTTCTTACTGGAGAGCTACATTGCCAGGGTTGTATTCATTAGTTGGAATGGGCAATGCATTTTTCACAGATGACGCTGAATTTACAATCGGTGGAAAGACATTACTTGCTGCTAGAGTCTCAACAACTTCTGCAACATGGGTAGATGGCTGGGTGTTATTTGAAGTCTCTAATACGTGGTAAAACTGTGCAAACAACATAAATACTGTATCCACTTGACAAGCATATAGCTGTAATATACGCTAGTTAAAGTATGGATGGTTGAGGTGAAGGACTCCAACCGTAAATACAAATGACGTAAAGTCAACCTTATATAATTAAGTGAATTACAATTACAACAAGAAAAAGGAGAAAATTACCATGGCTAATATTGATATGGACAAACTTCGATCTGCATTCAAGCCGATCAAAAATTCAGCAGGACAAAACAACTACTACCCATTCTATAAAATGAACATCGGCGATTCTGCCGAAATTCGTTTCCTCCCAGATAGAAACGACGAAAATCCACGAGGATTCCTCATTGAGAAAAAAATGCATACTTTGGTTATCAATGGTGAAAAAAAAGGAATGGTTTGCCCTAAAACATGGGGTAAATATGAACCATGTCCAATTTGTAAGCTTTCATCCGCTTACTATGAAAAAGACGATAAAGTAACTGGAAAAATTTATTACCGAAAACTTCAATATATTGGTAACGTTTTGGTTTTCAAAGACCCACTACCAGCAGATAGAGATACAGGTCAAACCCACGAAGGTAAAACTCGTTACGTTGGGCTTGGTAATCAAATCTATGATGTCTTGAACATTACGTTCGAAAATAGGTTTCTTAAAGTACCACCATTTTTGTATAAAGGTGGAACAAACTTCTTTATTTTGAAGACTGAAAAAGTTCTTCCTGATGGGAAAAAGGTTGGTGCATATAATATGAGTCGTTTCGCCCCAGGCCCATCAGATTTAGACGACGAAACAATTGCTCATGTTGAAAGCAGTCTAATTGATTTGTCAACTCTACTTCCACAAAGACCAGATTACGACAAGCTCGAAGCAATGCTTGAAGCTTCTCTAAAAGGTGAATCACTTCCAACAGAACTACATTCAGACGTAGATCATGACACTGGAGATGATGAAACACCAACTCAGTTAGTTTCTTCAGCAAAACAAGCGGCACAGGTTTCTACCACAGAAACACACTCCGCTAAGGAAACCGCTGGAAATTCTAGTGGCGATCCAGAAGCTGAAAAGATTCTAGCTAGTTTAGCTGCACGTCGTCGTCAACAACAAGCCGCAAAAACTGCTGCTTAATCAAAATGAGGGCACCGTTAGGTGCCCTCACTCATCCTTACTCTATGGTGATTTATGAAATTCTTAAAAGAGTTTGAAAAAGCTATTGCAGGGGAAGAAGGTATCTACTCATCACCTGAACCTCCTCGTTATTGGTTTTCTACAGGTAATTATGCATTAAATAAAATTATTTCAGGAAGTTTTTATAAAGGGTTGCCTCAAGGCAGAGCCATTGGTTTCGTTGGTAGCTCTGGTACTGGTAAAAGTTATATGATTGGTAATATGGTAAAAGAAGCACAAAAAGAAGGCGCGTTCTGTCTTGTAATAGATTCAGAACACGCTCTTGATAATGATTATATGTCTAACGTAGGTGCTGATCCATTTGATAAAGACAGTTATTCATATAAAGAAGTACGAACCTATGGTAATGTAATTAAAATTGTATCAACCTTTCTTGACGGGTACGCAAAAGAATACAGTAGTTCTGACGTAAGTGCGCGAAAAGTATTCATTGCTTTGGATAGTTTAGACATGCTTTCGACCGATTCTGAAATTAAAGATTTTGAGAAAGGCGATCTTAGTAGTGATCAAGGTCTACGTGCAAAGACAGGTAAAGGAATGCTTCGACAATTCATTCAAGCAATTAAACAATACAATGTTACATTAGCAGTTACTGGACAAGTTTATCAAGCAAAACAGGCTGATATTCTGATGGGAGCAGCAGAAAGTGGTGTTATTATAACGCCGGCAATTCAATATGCTTTGTCTCAAATCGTTCTTTTTAAGAAATTGAAATTAAAGCAAGGCGAAGGGGTTGATTCGGAAGTGATTGGTATTAAAATGATTGCAACTGCACCTAAGACTAGATTCACTCGACCATTTCAAAAAGTTGAGATTGAAGTTCCATATGAATCAGGCATAGATCCATATTCTGGCCTGAGTAAAGCATTAGTTGCATTGGGGGTTCTTAATAAAAAAGGTGGCTGGTATAATATTCCTGACACTGACATTAAATTCCAAGAATCTAAATTCTCTCAATATGCGGATGAATTGGTAAAAACGGCTGAAGACGTTACCCAGAAAAAATATCTTAATGTACCAACTGATGAAACCGAACTTGTTGATCCAACACAATTTGAATCAACAAAAGAGTTGAAAGAGAAACGATTACAGGCTACAATAGAAACTTCTGACCCACAGGAGTAATTATGCGTGATTCACTATTTGTTAGGAAAGATTTTTTAATGCATAGTGGAGGTACTGCTCATTATAAGATTGAAGCAGACGCTCTCACCTGTGAAGATATTGAAACTCTAGCCTGGATTATTTCCCAAAAAGGAAAATTCCGTGCAGTACACGGAATTTCTAGTGGGGGCGATAGGCTGGCGAAAGCATTAGAAAAATATAAATCTATTGAAGGTGTTAGATTAATCATAGATGATGTAATTACTACAGGTAAATCAATGGAAGAAACCAAGCAAAGATTAGGTTGGCGCGATGCAATAGGTATTGTAATTTTTGCAAGAAATCGACCTCCAAGTTGGGTTCATGCAATGTTTGAAATGACGTTTTTTAACTCAGAGGATGTTTTTTAATATGGACAGTCAGCAACTAGCGAAAGATGGGCTCATCTGTGAAGTTATTTCTGGCTCACATGCATATGGAACTAATCTTCCCACGAGTGATTTTGACACTCGTGGTATCTTTGTTGCTCCTGAAATTTGTATTAGAACTCCATTTTTCAAGATCGAAGAAATTAAAGATCAACAAAAAGAAGATACTTCACTGTACGAATTAACTAATTACATGCGATTGCTAGTCGATCAAAATCCAAATATATTGGAATTGATTTGGTCACATCCTTCTGACATTATTTTTTCCACTCCAATATACGAGCGATTACGCTCTGATAGATATAATCTTTTATCCTCTAAACTAGCATATACTTTCACTGGGTATGCTCTTAGTCAGATTAAGCGGATTAAGGGGCATAATAAGTGGATTAATAACGTAGCTCCTGTTGAACTCCCTCAACAAAAAGATTTTCTATCTGTGATATTTAATATGACAGATATAAACGAATGGAACAAAAAAGTTCCTTTAGTAGATTTTCTTGCACGTGATTTGGGTAATAATATATACGCGCTTTATCAATCTACAGGTAAACATTGGTTTGATACTCATGGAAATCCAATAGTACAACCAAAAGAGTTTTGGGATACCTCCATTTCTACCCCTGAATTGATCGTAAAAATCAATATAGATCAGTTTAACGCTGCAAAAGAAAACTGGAAAAATTATTGGACCTGGAAAAAAAATCGTAATATCAAACGTTCAGAGTTGGAAGAAAAATTTGGATATGATACTAAACATGCTATGCACCTTGTAAGATTGCTCCGTATTGGATATGAAGCTTTGACTGAGCACGAAGTAATGGTAAAACGTCCAGACGCACAAGAATTACTTGCTATTAGACGTGGTGAATGGACCTATGACAAAATCGTTGAATACGCAGAAGGAATGCAGGAAAAAGTTATGTCTGCGTATGAAACAACTTCTCTTCCACGATCTGTCGATATTAACTACGCCGCTGACCTTCTAATAGAATTACAAGATATGGCTTGGAAAAAATAGGATTTTTTGTTAATGTTTATGGATTATTTAAAACTCCAAAATATCAAAAAGAACAGCTAAATAATAGTTCAACATAAACATTACGTGGAGGTAAAAAAATGAAAGATATTCGCGAAATGTTAGTACAAAGAGATAAGTTTCACTTAGATGCAACAAATTCAATTGCATTAGAAATACAATTCGTATTTAATGCAATATTGCAATTTATGGAAGAAGAAGTGGACAATGTTGAGTGGCATGCAATGGAACATAGTTCTGATGAAGACGCTATTATGTTTTCTGCTCGCGTTAAACAAAGAAATGGTTTTACCTTGTTTAGTGTAGGTGTTCCTTTGACAATCATACTACAAGGTTCCGCAGAAGTTATTGTAGCATTTCTTGAAAAAACGAGCAGAGAAGATCGCGCTCAAAAAGAAGCTGCTGAAGCAGATGCACGAAATAATTTAACCAGTCGAGTTAGACAAGCAATAGAAGGAGATGAAAACGCGATTACTATGGTACCCATAACGAAAAACAATGAAGATATTCCAGAATTAACTGGAGCGGATGTTTTAAGAGAAGTATATTCTAAAAAAAGGACATTACATTAAAATGAGTCAAGCTTTAGACGCAATAAAAGAAAATTTTAATAACATTATAACAGTGGTAGAAGAATACGAAGATTACCTAAAACCATTCAAAGCTGATTTGAGTATAAAAAATAAAGCAATAGACAAAGCAAATATTGAACAAGCTTCATTGCTATATCTTTATAACGAACGCTGTGTTGAACTAAGATCTATACTTAAGTATCTTGAGGATATTATTGGTAGCGTTCGCGGTAAACTTTGGGTTAAATTAACTGAAGACAATAGAAAATTACTTCAACAAAAAGATAAAGAGCATTATATAAATGCTGATCCTGAGTACTTATCAATCAAAGAACTTTATGGTATAGTTGAAGAACTATACGGAAAATATGATGCCGGCGTGGATGCATTTCGTGGGCGCGGCTACGTATTAAACAATTTAACTCGGTTAATAATAGAACAAGCAAAAGACAATACATTGTAACAATAATGAATATAATAGCACCAACATTTGCCAAGAAAGCAAAAATTATTATCTTGGATGAAGTCAATTGTATAATTTCTGGACTACAACCAGATACAGTAGAGTATTTCTACAAAGAATATGCAATTAAAACAGAGTACTATTTTCACACCGCCGCATATCAACTTGGTAAGTGGGATGGGAAAGTTCATTTTTTCTCTGACATCGCTAAAACATATGTCTTTCTACTTCCAGAAATAATTCCGAAAATTGAAGGATTCGGTTATAAAATGGAATTGGATGATCGTAGAACTGGTAAAATCGTAGACGTAGATTTAATTGACGAAAATTACTTCTCTCATGTTATAAACAAAAAAACCGGAGAACCGTGGAAATTAAGATCGTTTCAAGTCGAATCAATTAATGCTGTTCTAAAAGATGGACAAGGTATCATAATAGCTGGAACTGGCGGGGGCAAAACCTTAATTGACGCGTGCCTTTGTGAAGTATATGCAAGAAAAGGACTACGTACTATAACTATAGTTCCTAGTGGTTCGTTGGTAATAAAAACTAAAAAAGATTTTGCAGACTTAGAGTTGGATGTTGGTGAATATTCAGGTGATTATAAAGATTTAAATCATAAACACATAATTTCAACGTGGCAAGCGTTACAAAATGCAATGCACGTAGTGAAAGATTTTGATGTACTGATTGTTGACGAATGTCATGGGGCACGAGCCGAAGTTATGAAGAAGATTTTAACTGAACATGGAAATAATATAGTTTACAGGTTTGGTCTTACTGCCACCCTTCCAACTGGTAAAGCAGATCGTTTTTCTGTTAAAGTTTGTTTAGGAGAACCAAAATATGAAGTTCCAGCATATGTGTTGATTGACCAAGGCTGGTTAGCTAAACTTAATATCAGCATAATGCAACTAGATGATGAGCCCCACGTATTACCATTAGTAGATAAAGGATTCAAAATCGATTATGACTTAGAGAAAGATTACATATCGAAAATAAAACCGCGATTAGAATGGATCGCAGAATTTCTTCGAGAGAAATCAATTAATAAAAAAGGAAATGTTTTGTGTTTGGTTGGAAACATACCCATCGGCAAAAAATTAACTAAACTTTTACCAGAAGCAATATTCATTTACGGAAAAGATAATACTAAATTAAGAGAAGAAGTATATGATCTGTTTGAGAACAATGATAATCTTTTAATTATAGCTACAGTTCAGATTGCTGGAGTAGGTATAGACATTGATAGAATTTTTAATTTGGTCTATATAGATGGTGGTAAATCGTTTATACGAACCATTCAATCAATTGGGAGAGGATTGCGTAAAGGAAGAGATAAAGATCATGTTGATGTCGTTGACATCTGTGGAAATTTGAGGTATTCTAGAGAACACTTACAAAAAAGAATTAAATATTATAAAAAAGCAAAATACCCATACAAAAAATATAGCGTAGAATATAGAGAACAAAATGCTAATCTTTGACGACCATTCAAATCCTATTCTTGTAGATTCTATCTATACTCCACTTATTACACAACATATGTGGATTCTAGATTTAAATATGATGGATTTTACATTAGCGCCTATTACAATTTTGGAAGAAATTACTGCTCCATCGATGATGATATCTATATACGGTTTCCAATTTATGCTACCGGCAACTTGGTATATGCTTGTTTATGACATAGAAACCATGCAATTAGATACAGTTTGTGTCGAAGATTTACCAGGACGAGAATTTAATGCTTTAGTTTCTGGTCCAAAAATTCAAAAAGCATTACCTGGAAATGTGCTTGTAGTTAACTATAATAACCGATTTAAAAATATTGGACCGTTATTAAATAAGCACCAAATGCTTTGTCATCCTATATCTGCGGATCATTGGGTGAACGTATCACCTACGGATACATTTAATAAATTCTTAAAAGATAAAATTGTTGGAGATATTTTATAAAATATATTATTGGTATGAACACCCGAATTTCAACATACTAAATATGACATAATGTAATAAGGATATGTAATATGACAGAAGTAATAAGTAACCAGAAAAAATTAACAATTCCAGAATTTAAAGCATGGTTAGATGGATTATCCGACATTCAACCAGAAGATTGGGCTCCAGATCTTAATCAATGGAAAAAAATTAAATTAAAAATTCAATCGTTAGAAGATTTCGAAACTCAACTCGAACGTCAAATTATTGTAACAATAGAGAATGCATTAAATAAAGTTACAATGCCGGTTCACCCACTACCCGCATGGCAATCAAACCATGTACATACATCCCCTGTGCTTAGACAATATGTAAATGAACCAGAAGTATCACATCAACCACCGCCATACCTCGTACCACCAATCGGTGTATCATCATTAGCGGAGACTCAGGTCATAACACCAAACATGCCTGCAACGATTAGTAATTTAGATCCAAGAAACGCAATTCCAATTGAATCGGTAAAAACTCCCCATATTGATACAGCGACAGGACCGTATAAATCGAGTTTTCTTTAATGCTTACCAAATTAAATGGACGGAACCTTTGGTACGATGGTACCGAAACTGTAGAGCCAAAATATATAGAAAAAAGGCTTGAAAACGGGATATCTATTAAGGATGTTTTTGTAGAAGAAATGACTCCAGATATAGAAACTTTTAATAAATTAGTACCTATCGCCAATCGTATTAAAGTGAAAAAGCCCGTTAATATTTCATATGATTTTAACTGGAATATTCCAGAAAAGTATAAGACATTAGATATTGTTGAGTATGTTATTAATAAATTTAATATTTTAGCCACCGAAGAAAAACTATCTAAGGTAGAACGTGAAATTAGACTTTTAAGATTAGCTAACGAATTAGAGCTTTATTTTGAATATAATTTATTGAACGTGTTAAGTGTAATGATCTACGTTATAGATACTTTTAAGGAAAATAACATTGTATGGGGTGTTGGTAGAGGTAGTAGCGTTTCTTCATACGTTCTTTACGTGCTAGAAGTGCATGATATAGATAGCGTTAAATGGGAACTTGATATTACTGACTTTTTAAAACCAAATAAATAAAGATACAACCAAAGGAGAATTAAATGAATGTAGTAAGATCAGCAAGAGGTGAAATAGTTGATTTTGGATTACTTCGAATCAAAAATGAACAAGAACAAGCGGCTTTAACTCCAGTAGGTAAACCTTCTAAAGTTTTAGTACGTAATGAGAATTTTATAGCTGATAAACAAGCCGCTGCGCGTATCGTTGCAGAAAGCAAAGAAGTTTTAACTGCTGCTATGAAAAACGAGGATGTACCGGCAGAACCAGTAAGAAAAATTTTAAAAAAAGATAAATCAAATGCTTAAACCAGTCGGAAAAAGTATACTTTTTGTATTCCTTGACGATGTGTCTGGTGGATGGTTTTACGAAAAAACATCTGGTGGACTAATTGTACCAAAAAATGTAGACTCCAATATCACACAATGTCGTTGGGGTAAAGTTGTTGCTGTTGGTGCTGATGTTGATGAACTCATCAAACCTAAAATGAATGTTTTAATCGAAGCCATGAAATGGACTACTGGCGTTGATTATGATGGAATCAAAATTTGGCGTACAAATTATGATTCAATTGTGGGTATTGAAGAAGAATCAACGACTGCATAATTACAAAACAAAATGAAGTTTATTCTACTCTTAGCGTTAGGTGCTATATTACTCGCCACAACGTCTGGGTTTTTTAGTATTTGGGGATTAGCTCATACCTTTCATGGTAAATTTTGGGCTGTTATAGCTATGGGAATAGCATTAGAATACGGTAAACTTATTGGGGTTTCGTTTCTATATAGATTTTGGAATAAAGTCACGCGGTTAGTAAAAGTAACGTTGTTTACTCCGTTTATTGTCATTACTTTAGTTTTGATGGGTATAACAGCAACGGGACATTATGCATACTTAAGTTCTAGTTATCAAATAGATGCCCTTCCCTTCAAACAGAAAGCTCAACAAGTAGATTTGCTTTTAGCTGAAAAAGATAGAAGGATAGAAAGAAAAAATGATATAGATAAACAAATCTCTCAACTTCCTCCTAATTTCATAAAAGGAAGAGAACGGTTGATTAGTAAATTTAAACAGGAACAAAGAGATTTAACTATACGAATTGATGAAATAGACAAAAAAATCCTAGATTTAAAAACAGAAGTATTACAATCTGAAGCGGACGTAGGGCCAATTATATACATCGCAAAAGCATTGAATTTAGGAATAGACCAAGCAACAAACTATCTTGTTTTATTAATCATTGCGGTATTTGATCCTTTAGCTATATTATTGACAATAGCAACTAACATTGCTATACGAGATAGAGAAAAATATAAACCGAAAAATAAAGACTTAGCGACAGAAGAAGACTCAAATAATAAATTCGATGCTAAAAAATGGCTTCCAGAATCTATGAACATATCACCTATGCCTGCCATAAAAGAACCAGAAGCAGAACCAGAAATTGATGAAGAACACACAAATGTTTTTAGCGGTGAAGCTCCGCCAGGAACCAACCAAATGCAGTTAGCGTTGGATGCTTTAAATAAAAAAGAAAAATTATCAATAAAACAGCTTCAAATAAAAGCAAAACTTGAGAATTATCTTTCCAAAAGATAATTACAAAATATTATTAACTTGTGTGTCTTTTCTTAATAAGTAACGATTGACTTCTGTCAAAATCCTTGGTATTATCCTCAGACTAACTAAAAGAGGAAGATATGTCTGAATTAAAACAACCATGGGATAAAAAATATCAACCAAAAACCCTCTCGGAATACATTTTTCAAACTCCTCAAGATAGAAATATCTTCCGCAAGATTATAGATAACGCGCAATTACCAGGAAATTTATTATTAAGCGGAGTGCAAGGAACCGGTAAAACAAGTCTCGCGTTAATTCTAGTTAACGAACTTAATATCGATCCAATCGATTTCCTATTTGTTAAGGCATCACAAGAAAATTCTGTTGATGTAATGCGAGAAAAAATTAAGGATTTTATTGGTTCATATCCTATTGGAGATTATAAAGTTGTATTACTAGATGAAGCTGACCTAATTTCCTTAGCTGGTCAAGGTGTTTTGAGAAATTTATTAGACCAAAGCATTTCCACAGGAACCTCGCGTTTTATCTTGACCTGTAACTATGAATATAAAATAATTCCAGCGGTTAAATCTAGACTACAACAATATCGTTTTAAGGCGCATGATAAAAATGATGTAACTGATCTTGCAGCAAATATTTTACTACAAGAAGGCATAAAATTTGATTTGCCTTTATTGGACAAATATGTTAATTTAGCATATCCAGATATTCGTAAACTAATCGTTTTATTGCAACAACATTCGATAACTGGCATACTCGTAGAACCATCTGCTGAAAGAGCCGATAGTGATTATAGGCTTACAATGTTCCAATATCTAGAAGAAGGTAAATGGGTTGAATTACGTAATCATCTTTGTGAAAACGTAGCAACTGAAGAATGGGACGAAGTGTATAGATTTTTATATGAAAATCTTAATAAAGCTCCAGGATTTAAAACCTCTAACAAATGGGAAGAGGGAATTGTTACCATCGCTGAATACTTATATAGAAATACCAGCGTAGCCGATCCAGCAATAAATTTTTCAGCTTGTATTATTAGACTACAACAAATAATTGGATAAAAATAATGAATAAAACAGAAACTATTGAATTAATTAAATCACGGCGTGTTAAGCTTTTATCCATTGGTGATGAGCTTAAATCTGAATTTTTTGGATTAGATAATGTTATTGATAGAATTATCAATTCAGTTCAGACGTGGTACTTACTACCAGAAGCCTTAGTATTTCCTGTTATCATTAATCTTTGGGGTCTTACTGGTGTTGGTAAAACAGATCTTGTTCGCAAGTTAGTCAAAAAACTAACTTTTCAAGATAGATTTGTTGAAATTCAAATGGATGGATTTAGTAATGGCGGATATTTTCAAGATTCCGTTTGTGAAATTTTACAGACTTCTTCGATTGACGAAGGAAGCCCAGGTATTATTCTTTTAGATGAATTCCAGCGCTTTAGAACAATAGAAATGAATGGAAAAGGCGAATGTAAAGAATTAGAGGTTAAACGTTTCCAAGATGTTTGGATGCTGTTAAGTGACGGAAAATTTGCATCTGACTATTCTTTATACACAAAAATTCAACGAGAACTTTTGAATGATGCTTACAATGATGATAGAAAGAAAAGTGAGGAAGATGAAGAAAGAGAAGTAGTATATGAAAAAGAATCAGAAAGAACAAAAAGAAGAGATAATAAAACACAGAATCAAACTATACATATTAAAAAATTTGGTATGAATCCATGGCAAGCTCTGGATTACAAAAAACTATTAAAATTAAAAGAACCAGTATCAGAAATTATGACTTGGGATATTCAGAAGATTAATTATCTTTGTCAGGAAGCTCTTAATAAACGTATTTCTGGTGAATTTGATTATTCTAAATGTTTAATTTTTATTTGTGGTAATTTGGACGAAGCATTTAAAATGGCTAGTTCTGCATTAGAAGACTGTGATACAGATGCAGATATCTTTCATGAACAAACCAAAAAATTATCAGTCATAGATATTAAACGAGCGCTTCAAGAACGATTTCGCCCCGAGCAAATTGCGCGAATGGGTAATACCCATATAATTTACCCATCTCTTTCAAGAGAAAGTTATGAAAAAATTGTTAAAACCACTTCGGATCGTTATTCAGAAAAATTATTAGAAAAGATTGGAGTACCATTTACATACGATAATTCTACATATACAGAAATTTATAAAAATGCTGTATATCCGACTCAAGGTACAAGACCAGTTTTTTCGTCTGTTCACCAGATTCTAAGTTCTCCGATGGTTGATTTGTCTATTTGGGCGATTGAAAATAACATTCCACAGTTACATATAACTATTGATGAATCTCAAAGCGTATTAACCGGAACATATGGAGAATTTTCTAAGAGTATTCCAGTTTTATTAGATATACGCGCACAGCGCGAACGAAACACTGAAGATTTTAATACTTTAGTTGCGGTTCATGAGGCTGGTCATTCTTTGGTATACGCAGTATTACGTGGGTGCGCTCCAAAAGAAATAAAAATAAATTTAGTATCATTCAAGGGTGGTTTTAGCACCTTCGATGATCAGGATGTACTAGATAAAAAAACGGTGGAAAATATTATTTCAGAGGGTTTGGGTGGCGGTGTAGCTGAAGAAATTATTTTTGGAAAAGATTACAAAACTAACGGCTCTGTGAGCGACTTAACTTTAGCAACAGAGATGGCAGCGAAATACATAAAATATTGGTGTTTTGCTAATAATGTTGCTCAGATTAGATGCGAAGGAAATACAGAATGGGCACCATCAAATTATAAAGATTATGATTATGATATTGAAGAACTAGTTAAAACCCAACGAAATATTGCCGAAAAAATTATCCGAGATTACATTGAACTATTTAAAATAATAGTGTGTAAACTTCTAAAAAACGAAACTATCACAAAAAAAGAATTCGTAGAAATAGCAAAACCATTTATACCAAATATAAAAGAAACGATTGATGAAGTATCACCCCCATATTCAGATATATGGGACAATTTTATGTTATCATAAGGAATGAAAATGACTATAAAAAGAATACACGTAAATCGACATGCTATAGCCAAAAATAAAAAATATGGAACGTGTGATCCTGTAATTTCAGTTAAAACCAGCAAAGATAATAAAACAGGACACCACGTATCTGTTATTGTGGGTAAGAAAGTTGTTTGTGAAGTCGTGTATCGACCAGAAAAACCTTTATCGTGTGGTGCTGTTTTATGGATTGAAACTAAGGAAGAAGTCGTAGTATCATAATTGGAGACGAAATTAATGGCAAGAATGCGTAAACCAGAGAACGAAACTGAAGAACAGATTAAGTCTCGTCGAATTTTAGAACAAATCGCTAATCATGCATCACGCCCCGAAAAAACTTCCTGGCAGCGTAAACGTGCTAATATGGAAGCTTTAGTTAAACAACTACGACCATTAGAAGACAAAATTTTAGAAATATTTACTTCTATGCAACCAATCAAAGATGATATCGAAATTCTTAGGCAAGACATGGTTCATGATTGTATTCATCCATTTGATCTATTAGTTTACAAGGAAGGAAACGAAGGATTTTTTATAGAATGCAAATTTTGTTCAAAACTGTTACGTCCAATTGAATTTAGTAATAATGATATGGACACTACTTCAAATGGATAGCGGATTATGCCAACAGAAAGAAAACTTGATTTGTTTAAACTTCTTGATGCCATAAACAAAAAAAAGATCACTTACTATAGAGAGTTATCTGAAGAAGAACAAAAAGAATTTGTTCCTCTAATCATAACACGCTGGTTATCAGGAACCAACGACATTGGACAACTAGTTTTCTTGAATGAAATTGTAAATCCATTTGTATTTGATCTAGCCAAACACAAGGAACTTTTATATATGTTAATGACCGTCTGTACAGACGGTAAGTTTAAAAAATATGTTTGGAAGAAAGCTAAAGGCAAAGCTATACCTTCGATGCCAGTTTCTATTGGAGTTCTTAAACAAGTTTTTTCATATACCACAAAAGAAGCATTAGACGTTATTAGTATCTTTAATGTAAATGATATAATAGAGCACGCAGAATTTTTGGGATATGAAAAAGACGAAATAAGTAAAATTAAAACCGAGTTCAAAAAATTAATAATATGAATACCACTCCCAACTTTCAATGCACATACTGTGATAAGACTTTTGTGTATGAAAACGCATTCATAAAACATAAATGTGAAATGATGCAACGTTCTGATGAAATAAGAACTCCCATTGGTCAAGCTGCGTGGTTATACTATCAGAAGTGGATGAAAGTTCATAAAAAAAGTGTTACTAATATTGAACAATTTGTCAGTTCAAAACGATTTTTTCGTACCTTTATGCGCTTTGCAGAATTTGCGGAAAGGGTTAATTTAATTGATATAGACGCTTTTGTCAGAATGACCAAAGATAAAAAATATCAGCCATCCCTTTGGACAAATGATGAAGTATATTCACAATACCTAGAATATCTAGATCACAATACTTCTCCTAAAGAATTAGCCGAAAAAACATTTACATTCATTCAACAAATTGCTAAAGTAATGGAATGTAAGGTTGAAGATACATTCGACCAGCTTCAACCTGGAGATATTATGCAATTTATTCGAGAAAGAAAATTTACCCCGTGGGTACTTCTAAGAAGCAAGAAATTTAAACAATATCTAATAAGTCTTGATGAAGATGAACGAAACCAGTTCACATACCTCATAAAACCTAAATATTGGGAATACAAATTTTCTCAAAATCCTACAATTGTCAGTTGGATGGACACTAAAGTTCGTGAATTAAATATTTGACTAGGTTAGAATAAATACTCTAATCAATAGATTCGGAGTATACCTAGTTATGTCATCCATTTACACTATAGAATTCACAGACCCAACGTTACCTGGAAAATCTTCTTTTTCAATTAATCCAGGAGATTTTGACGGTCCAGGTCAATTGACCGCGCTTCCTCCTCAACCTAGTAAATCACATACAAGTTTAACTCTTTTTGGTCAAGGTGCCCTTCGGTACGGACAATTAATTGGCATCGATTTTGTCCACTTGCTTGAAAATTTTGCAAGTGATGGAATAGAACCAGTAAATCCAACTGTAGGTCAACTATGGTTTGATTCTTCTCAGAATACAATAAAAGTATACAATAAAAATGAAGAATGGGTAGTATCCACAGGCGGAACTGAATTCTTTGAATTCCCGATCCAATCCTCAACCATGACTCCTGTAAACAATTTTCTGGTTAGTGGCAACTTAACTAATTTATTGACAACAAACATAGTAACAGCCCTCGGTGGTTTAGCAGGAATTGGATATTTCTCAGTTTCTGGTAATCAAAAATTAATATTTCTTCCAGGTTCAAATTTTGTTGTTTCTGGAACCCCATCAAACGACGGCACATACACAGTAAATGCTTCACCAGCACCGTCCTTCGATGGTACAAACACATTAATTATGGTTACAGTTTTAATTCCTGCAAGTCAGAGCGCAGTCGGTTTAATTATTCCACCAATTCCATTTAAAGTAGATGGAACTCCAGGCGGAGGTTTAAATGATGGGACTTATACAGTAGCTACTTTTACATATAACGGAATCTCGGATACTACAAGTATTACAACCAATGAAGTAGTTCCAGCAACACAAACGGCTGGTGGATTTGTTCAATTTTCTCCATTACCGCTGAGTCCAGCGTTAGGGCAAATTTACTATGATTTTGTTAGTGATTCAATGTATGCATGGGATGGATCAGACTGGATTCCTGTTTTTCTAGGAAATGGTGATCTTAATATGAATGGATTTAAGATCATTAATCTTGCCGATCCAACAACTGCGACTGGCGCAGTTAATCGTCAATTCGCTGATGGTAGATATGTTAATATAACCGGCGATACCATGACTGGCAGTTTAACAATGTCTGGTGGAGGCGTTCAGGTAATATTGCCAAACGCTCCAACTCTAGGAACCCACGCAGCTAATAAAACGTATGTAGACACAGAAGATGGATTGAGAGTATTGAAAGCCGGCGATACCATGACTGGCAGTTTAACAATGTCTGGTGGAGGCGTTCAGGTAATATTGCCAAACGCTCCAACTCTAGGAACCCACGCAGCTAATAAAACGTATGTAGATGCTGCGGCTGCAGCCGCATTTCCAGTTGGGGGAATTATTGATTTTGGAGGAAGTGTTGCTCCAAGTGGCTGGTACTTTACTGATGGAGCATCATATCCCGTAGCGGGAGACCCAAATCTTTTTGCTGTAATTGGGTATACTTTTGGTGGTTCCGGCGCTTCATTCAGTGTTCCAAATACTAACGGAAGAACAACTATTGATACAGGTGCTCCAGTACAAACGGAAACTTTCAGTTTTACTGCTGTAGCAGCAAATATTATAACGGTAACATCTAACGATGATCGTTGGATAACAGGAATGTTAGTTTCGATAGCAGGAACTGGTATTACAGTAACAGGATCTTTTTATATTATTCGTGTAAGCACAACTGCAATAAGATTAGCATCATCATTAGCAAACGCACAAAATGGTACCTTTATTGCATTAACACCTGGGGCTGGTTCATCTGTAATAACATATACAGGCACAACTCGAACTCTTGGAACAACTGGTGGTGAAGAAATTCATGCAATGAGTTCTAGTGAACTTTTAGCACATACTCATCCATATGTAAGAAATGGTGGAACATTTACCGCAGACGCTGACGATGATGTACCAAACACAATGTTTAGTCCTGTCACATCTACAACATCATCAACAGGCGGAAATTCTGCAATGAACATTATGCAACCGTATATTGTTACGAAAAAAATAATTAAACGCTAAGGGAAATATTGTGCCGTTACCAAATCCAACTTATATAATAAATTTTACGGACCCATTAAAACCAGCATTTGCTATTCCAGCGTATAGAACAAACGGTACCGATTCTCCTATATCAAATACACTCGACCCAAATGCTACTGCTGCTAATACATCGGTTCTGCTATATGGCAAAGGTGTAGATAATTACGGAGAAAGAATTCAAGAAAACATGGTTAACATGATCGAGCATTTCGCCGGTCCAACTCCTCCTGTTAATCCAATTCAAGGTCAAGTATGGTTTGATAACAATTACAATACATTTATTGGTTTCGATCTGTTAAATAACTGGGTAGCGGTTATTACTCCATCTCTTTATACTTTTAATATTGTTTCTATTTCACTAAATTTACCCATCGCAGGACAAACAATTATAGTAGTTGAACATAAACAAAATGTTTCCAATGGAGATGTGATAACAGTAAAAGACGCACTATTTGGTAATGATGGATCGTATACAATAGTATCGTCCTCTTATGCAAGCCTTTCTGACGAAACTTCGATAGTAGTTTCTTCTGTTCTTGCAGCGGCTAGTACGACAGGTAAAGTATTTTATGCTCCAACTCCAACAACTCCTGTTATTGGTCAATTTCAATACGATCCAGCAACTGATGAATTAACGGTTTTTTCTGGATCAACTGCATCTGGATCAACTAATGTAATACTTGCTAATGGCGTTTCGCCGATGACAGGTCAACTTGTTTTAAATGGTAACCCATCGTCTGCATTAGGTGCTGCTCCAAAACAATACGTTGACACTGAGATTGCATCTGCTGTATCAACAGGATTGGCAACAAAAGTTTCCAAAATTGGCGATACCATGACTGGTAGTTTGACAATGTCTGGCGCAGGTATTCAAGTAATATTGCCGAATGCTCCAACTCTAGGAACCCATGCTGCAAATAAAACATACGTAGATGCCGCTGATGCGTTGAGAGTATTGAAAGCTGGCGATACCATGACTGGTAGTTTGACAATGTCTGGCGCAGGTGTTCAAGTAATATTGCCAAATGCCCCAACTATAGGAACTCATGCTGCAAATAAAACATACGTAGATGCTGCGGCTGCTGGTGCTGGTTCTTCGGTTAGTGCATTTAATTATACTATTCCTACTTCTACAATATCATTAACACAAACTGCTGGGCCTGCATTTAACGCTACATTAACTTTTACAGCAGCAACGAGTAGTCAAACTGAATATTATTATGGTGTATTTGGTGGGGCAGTTTCTTTACCAGTTACGGAAATTTTTAATGATTTATTTGATGATGACGAACAAATTTATCCTCCACGAAATAACCAAGCTCCTAGCGGAGTGACTATTCTTCCAACGTTTATTGGTACAACTCCTCCAACCTCCCAATTCGTAAGACCAATAACTGCATTTGTGGCTGGTTTGGGTGGAAGTTTCACAATATTAGGTGGAGATTTCACAGGAGTGTTTATTGGACCTGCAGGTTCAAATCCAGGATTCAGTTTTCAAGTAGAAAATTTAGTAGCAAATTATACAATTAATGCTGTTATAACTGGATTGGGTGGAACTTGGACTATTTCCGGCAACCATGCTGTTGAATTTGTTGTTGGTGATCAAATCACAGTAACTGGTAACACAGGCACAGGCAACGGCACATATACTATATTTTCAGTAGCAAATGCTGGTCCTAATACAAACATTGTTGTTACAGGCACAATTCCAGGCGGTGCTACTGCGGATGGTACATTATCTGGTACCTTGAATGTTACATATACTGTTGCTTCTTCTTCAGCAACAGGCACCACGCCGCTAGATACTACGACTATTACAATTAATGTTCTACAATCTATTCCACCAGTCTTAGTTGGATCTGGTGATGTGTATTTCATCCCAACTCCAACAAATACTAATGAATTAGTCACAAAAGCATGGACCGATGCGCTTATCAATAGAGATGTTGTAACCGTAACAAGTTATACAATTAGTGGGTTCATTGCAGGTGGGCCAGGAGTAGGAGCTTGGACAGTTGCTGGAGACGTTACTGATATATTTGATTTTGATAATAATGTATCCGTGGAATTTGAAGTTGGTGGAGATACTGGAGTTGGCGGAAACGGAATTTATACAGTCTTCTCGGCAACGTTTGCATTAGGAACTACAACTATTATCGTAAATGAAACCATTCCAGTTACTGTTGCAGGAGACGGAACAATCCTATTAAGAACTTTTAAAGTACCGGTTTATAAAGTGAATAACAACAGAGTATGGCCTTTTGCAAATGGATTAAAACAATATATAGTAGATGATTTCGTCGAAGAAACATCAATTTTTACAGACAATTCTCATGCTATTACATTTACATATACGCCACCAATCTCGGCAAAACTTGAATTCATGGTGTTTAGAGGCTAAATATGGCAGGTGAATACATAATTGACTTTACCGATCCAGTAAATGGAACGTTTACAATAAATGCTATAGAAACCGAAGGGCCAAATAGTGTAAACTTGGTTCCATTAGTTTCTGCTGATAATGTTGCTGAACTCTTTACTGTTTCTGCTGATTTTACATCTAGATTTCTTCCTGGTTTTGCTTTTGATGTAATTAACTCACTAGCTGGTAACAACGGTTCATACACCACAGCGTCGTCTGTATATCAAGGCGCAAGTGCAATTTTTAACATTAACGCATTTAGTTTAAAATTCACAATTGCTGGTGCAGATTACACCACAATTTTCACCTCTGGTAGAATTTTCAAAATTTCTGGTTCTATTGCACCCGTTTCCAACGATGGATATTGGATTACCGCGTCTTCCTTGTTTTTTCTTGGTAATACTGAAATTACAGTAGAAAACGTAGTTCCAACAGGATATAGATCAGGCTCTACAATAGATGATTCAGAAGGCGTTCCAACTGGTAATATTATTACAAATCTAACAGCCATAGTTGTAGATCCTACATCGTACTCCATTCTAGGAGCGGATGTCAACTCAGATTCTTTTGTAGTTGCGTCCGACGTATCTTCAGTATTCGCTGTTGGTAGACAATTCGTTGTTGCTGGTACTCCTTCCAACAATGGAACTTATGTTACAGTTTCTTCGACATTTGAACCAACCTATTCAATTAACGCGGTTATAGTAGGTGCTGGTGGTACATGGACAGTTTCAGGAAACCACGAAGGGGAATTTGTTGTAGGTGGATCTATTACCGTTGCTGGAAACACAGGTGGAGGTAACGGTGTTTACACTATCGCATCGGTAATAAACGCTGGTGCAAATACTGATATTACAGTTACCGGTATAATTCCTGCCTTATCTAGTGCAGACGGTACTCTTACAAATAATGGTATTACTTTAATTTATACTTCTCCTATTGTAGCAACACAAACTACTGTTGGAACATTATCTACAAACAATCCTTTATATTCAATTGGTATTCCTGATGGTCAAATTGAATATACTTTAACTGGCAACACTTCATTAACATTGCCCGGTAGAGGGGCATTAAATTATGGCGAAAATGTTGTAGAAGATTTAGTACATTCACTAGAACATTTTTCTGCTGCGGTTCCCCCTCCTGCCCCAATTCAAGGACAGTTGTGGTATGACAATGCTACCCCCGCTCCATTTATTTTCGGAAGTACGAATTATTCAATAATCGCGGTAAACGCCGGAACTGGTGTATGGACAATTTCTGGAAACCATGCAGGTTCGTTCTTATTTAATGATAGAATTGCTGTTTATAATGATCTAGGATTAACCAGCGTAAATGGTATCGTAGGTGGAACAGTTACATATACAGTATTCTCCGCTGCGAACGTTGGTCCAAATACAGATATAACAATTAATTCCACAGTGTTTAATCCTATTGACGCAACAGCTATTGCCGGTACTGCCACTGGAAATGGTTTACTTTACAACATGACTAATTGGCATCAGTTGGCATTGTTAAGTGATGTACAAAATCTCGACTGGAAAGAATCAGTTCTTGTTACAACAACTGCTCCATTAACGACACCATACACATACAATAATGGTGCTTCGGGTGTTGGAGCAACAATTACAGCAACCGTAAACGGTAATATTAATGCTGAAGCTAGTATAGAAACACCAGCTTCACCTTTGGTTGCTGGAGATCGTATTCTCATTAAAAATCAAACGTTTGAAAATGGAATTTACGTAGTTACACAAGTTGGTAGCGGTGGCTCTCCATATATTCTTACAAGATCAGTTGATGCAGATTCAGATACTAACATCACCCCAGGACTAGCAACAGTCGTTGAAGAAGGTGTTACATATGCTGACACATCTTTTGTTCTTATTACAAACGATCCAATCGTTATTGGTACAACACCTCTTATATTCACTGTGTATCCTGCAATAGCACAGCCGCTCAATCAGATTGTATATGGTACTGGTGCGAGTATTACCAGTGAAGCAGATTTTACATGGAATCCTGCAACAGACACTATGATGGTTGGTGGTGTCGGAGATCTTGGAACAATAACAAATGGTGATGGCGGAACAATTGAATTTGACTCTGGAATCGTTCGGTTAACTGGTGACAACGGCGACTTTATTGAAATTGGGGCCTCTATCAATATTACTGGTGTTGCAGGAGCGCTTGGATCTACAGTAACGATTACAAGTGGTAACGCGACTCTTGCTGGAACTGGTGGGAATGCAATTTTGACTGCTGGTTCTGGTGGAGATACAGGAATTGCCGGCACGACGACGATTTCTGGTGGTGCTGGTGGTGCAACATCTGGTGATGGTGGGTTAGTAACCATTCAAGGTGGTATTCCCACAGACGGTGCTGGTGGTGCTGTTACAATCGCAGGGCGAGATGCAGCAGGCGTAGGAGATTACACTGGTGGTGCTGTTAATATTACTTCTGGCAACTCAACTGGTACAACTGATGGCAGTAATGTTAATGTTACTGCTGGTGATGCAACCGGTAGTGACGGAAATGGTGGAACCGTTGTTCTTCAAGGTGGTTTAGGATTTGACGAAGGAATAGGTGGAGGAGTTACACTTATAGCTGGTGACGGCGGTAGTGCAGGTCTCGGCAGCATTGGCGGCTCCATTAATCTAACTGGTGGTAATGGCGGAGCAGTCGATGGTGCTGGTGGTAATATTGCCCTAACATCAGGAAATGCAGTTGGTACTTCTCTTGGTGGTTACGTTCACGTAACTGGTGGTAATGGCGATACAACGGGTGCTGGTGGTGATATTTCTCTAACTGGTGGTGCTGGTGGAGTAGTTTCAGGTGATGGTGGTCAAATTAACCTAGTTGGTGGTGATGCAACTAATTTAGGTGCTGGTGGTGGTGTACAACTTGAGTCCGGTATTTCAACTGGATTGAACCAGAATGGTGGTAATATCACAATGAATTCTGGTGCTCCAACAGGTACGGGTACTGCTGGTCGGTTCACAATGACATCAAGCGGCGGTGGATATTTCTGTGAACGTTCTGGTGATTTCTCTGTTACTGGTGACGCACAAACATGTCACTACGTTCTCCGCACACAAACTACAACTGCTGCGCTCACGGAAATGTTCCTCGATGGAACCAGTGGTACAAGACAAATGGTATTGGCAAACGACAGTACCTGGCACTTTGAAGTGAAAATAATTGCTCGTAGAACAGATGCCAATGATGAAGGATTTGCTATTAAGATCGAAGGCGCTATTGATCGAAATGCAAGCGCGGCAACAACGGCACTAATAGGTACTACAACAGACACAACACTTGCACAAGATATAGCAGCCGCAACTTGGACTGCAATTGTTAATGCCGACGCAGTAAATGGTGTATTGCGTATTCAAGTCACTGGAGAGGTTGGTAAAACGATTAATTGGGTAGCATTTGTAAGAACAGTAGAGGTAACTGGATAATGACACAAAAATTTGACATTCCTGAATCAACATCTGGAGCGACTCCACCATCAGGAAAAGTTGCATTTTATGCAAAAACTGACGGTTTTCTATATTCAAAAGATGATTTGGGTGTGGAAACACAGCTTGGAGGAACCAGCGTTGCTGAACCTGCGAATCAAATCGTATACGGTACTGGGCTTGCAGTCGATTCAGATGCAGATTTTTCATACATTGCGACTAATGGAAGTTTTTATGTTAATACCACAACGGGTTCATCAGGAAGCGTTTCAGTAGTAACTCCTGGTGATGTTGGTGTCTTTGCAGCACGACCGTCAGGGGTCGGCACAGGAGGGGCGTTAACAATTTCGGGTGGACAAGGTGGCGTTACTAGCGGTAATGGTGGGGCTGCATGGGTAAAAAGTGGAACGGCTGGTGGAACAGGTGGGGTTGGTGGGTTACTTCTCTTAACTGCTGGTGATGCTCTTGGAAATAATGCTGGCGGTGCTGCTTCACTAATCGCTGGGGTTGGGGGTGGAACTGGAGCAGGTGGAGTAACTACTGTAACGGCTGGACAAGGAGGAACAACTGGTGCTGGTGGTGCCATAAATGTTAGTGGTGGAGATGGAGGTAGCATATCGGGTGCTGGTGGTGCCATAACAGTCCGAGGTGGTCTTCCAACAGATGGTAATGGCGGGGCTGTTAATATTACAGGACGTGATGGAGTTGGTACTGCTAGAAATGGTGGTGTAGTAACAATAATAGGTGGTAGTGCAACCACAGCAGGCACAGGTGGCAATATCTCAGCAACTGCTGGGTCTGGTGGAGATACAGGAATTGCTGGTGCAGTAACGATTACTGGCGGTACAAGCGGGGGAGTAAGTGGTGACGGTGGAATAGTTACTATTAGCGCTGGAGCCGCTGGTGCCGGTGTTGGTGGCGCAGTAACTGTTATTGGTGGCTCTGGGTCTAGCGGTGGCGGTGACGCTGAGTTTAAAGCTGGAGCAGGCGTGGGCAACCTCGGTGGGTCAGCATTCCTCAGAGGTGGCGCAAGTAGCGCTGGAGGAAATAGTGGGTCAGCTAACG
>Ga0315288_10001277_pt1 | contig 32455 bp, 24 predicted proteins | sample YL17G11_20_MG_FD_203454 | JGI IMG/M metagenome (GOLD analysis project Ga0315288, IMG submission 203454) | Sediment microbial communities from Yellowstone Lake, YNP, Wyoming, USA - YL17G11_20 | ecosystem: Environmental > Aquatic > Freshwater > Lake > Sediment | place: USA: Wyoming | collected...
CTTTACGGCCTCCAGCGGAAACTGGACGAGGCGATCCCTCTCCTGAAGCGCGCGGTCACGGCGGACCCGAAGAGCGTGCAGGCGCGAGTCGCTCTCGGGACCGCCCTCGGGATCCAGGGGCGCACTGAGGAGTCGATCCGGACGCTCGAGGAGGGACGGAGCATCGGCCTGGTGTCGCCTTCCCTCTACAACACGCTGGCGATGGCCTACTACCAGGGAAAGGACAAAAGAAAGGCGGTCGAACTCCTGAAGGAATCCCTGCGCCTGGACCCGCGGCAGGAAGCGGCCCGGTCGCTCCTCTCTGACTGGGAGAAGCCCTGAAGTTGCGGCCTCGTGATCCCGAGAGGGTGACGCCGCCAACCTGTCCGCCCCGGGGCGACTCCCGGGGCCGAGGGGTCCCGGCATTTCCCTCTTCTCTGGCGCGGTCCTGATGCCCAGGCACTCGATCCCGTAATATCCTTGCTGTGCTGTTTCTCCGGAACTTCGGCCCCTTTCCCGCCGTATCTATCATTGACGCAATACTCTGTCTCGCCTCGGGGAAACCGTTGAGCACCGAAGCCGCCATCACCGTCGAGGACCTGGCCAAGACCTTCCGAACCGGGTGGCACTCCGCGCCGGTGCGCGCCCTGGACGGGGTCAGCCTCTCCGTCGGCCGGGGGGAGGTCTTCGGCCTTCTCGGTCCCAACGGGGCCGGGAAGACGACCCTGGTGAAGGTCCTCCTGGGGATCACCTTCGCCGACTCCGGCACGGCGACGATCCTCGGGAAGAAGGCGGGCGACGTCGCCACGAAGGCCCGGATCGGCTATCTCCCCGAGGGGCACCGTTATCCTCTCCATCTCACGGGCGAGGGAGTGGTCCGCTGGTTCGCGCGTCTCTCGGGCGTGCCGAGCCGCGAGATCGGGCCGCGGACCCGGCGTCTCCTGGCCCGGGTCGGCCTGGAGCGGTGGGCCGGCGTGCGTCTGAGGAAGTACAGCAAGGGGATGGTGCAGCGGCTGGGGATGGCGGTGGCGCTGGTCCACGAGCCGGAGGTCCTCTTCCTGGACGAGCCCACCGACGGGGTGGATCCCCTTGGGCGGGCCGAGATCCGGCGAGTCCTCCTGGAGGAGAAGGCGAAGGGGACGAGCATCTTCATCAACTCCCATCTCCTGTCGGAGATTGAGCGGACCTGCGACCGTGTGGCGGTGGTGGCGCACGGCAAGATCCTCCGGGTGGGCACGGTGGCGGATCTCACCGACAAGGGCCTGTCTTACCGGGTGGACGCCGGCGCCGTCCCTCCCGCGGTTCTCGCTGCGCTGCGCGAAAAGGCCCCGTCGGTCACAGCCACCAACGGCCTGGTTCACCTCCGGGTGCGAAGCCTGGAGGAGCTGAACGCCTGCCTGGATGCGCTGCGCTCCTCCGGATGCCTGCTGCGGGAAGTCTGGCCGGAGAAGAGCACCCTGGAGGAGAGCTTCATCCAGATTCTGGAGGGAGAGGAGGCGCGGCCGTGAGCCGGCTCCTGGCGGTGGTGGACGGGACGATCCGGGAATCGATGGCCAAGTTCACGTTTCTGGCCTTCCTCGGCATGTCCACCCTGACGCTCCTGATCATCGTCTTCGCCGTGAACCTGGACGTGGTGGACGGCGCCCTGGCCGCGGCCCGCCTTTTCGGGAAGGACATCGAGCTGGGAGGCACCCGGATCGCCATCGACACCCTGGTCACCGGGATCCAGACCGGCATGGCCGGGTTTCTGTTCGGCGTGGGTCTCTTCCTCTCCATCTTCGCCACCGCCAACCTGGTCCCGGTGATGCTGGAGAAGGGGTACGTGGATCTCCTCCTCTCCAAGCCCCTCTCCCGTCCGGCCCTCTTCCTGGGGCGGTACCTGGGGGCCCTGGCCGTGGTCCTCATCAACCTCTTCTATCTGGTGGGGGGCGTCTGGGTCCTTCTGGGATGGAAGACCGGCGTCTGGAAGTCGGGGCTCCCGGCTGCGGGGCTGATCATCATTCTCACCTACGCCATCATCCTGGGATTCATGATGCTGGTGGGGGTCGTCACCCGCTCCTCCTCCATCACGATCATGCTCTCCTACTTTCTCTTCCCGCTGGCCGGGTTCCTGGCGGTCCGGGACAACGTGACGGTGATGCTCACCAGCAAGACCGCCATAGCCTTCATTGATGGTCTCTACCACGTTCTCCCCAAGATCGCCGGTCTGGGGCTGCTCATGGGAGAGCTGGCCATGGGGAAACCGGTCTCCACCTATGCCCCCATCGGCTCCTCGGTTCTCTTCGGCGCCGCCTGCCTGGCGCTGGGTGTCGTCGTCTTCTCGCGCAAGGACTACTGATTCCTTTCGCTTTTGGAGGTTCCCATGCCGAAGTCCCTCACTCACCGAAGCAGGCTCCCGCGGGCGATCGGGATCCTGGCCGCCTCCCTCGCCCTGGCGCTCCTGTCCCTTCTCCCGTCCCCCGTCTTCGCCTCTCGCTCCGCCGAGATGCACGCCCTCTCCCTGCTTCCGGCCTCCGCGGATCTGGTGGTCTGGGTGGATTACTTCGCCCTGCGGAAGAGCGACCTGGTGGCGGAGATGGAGGCCCGGATCGACTCCATCCCCGAGGCCGCGGATCACTACCGGCAGTTCGTCCGGGAGACCGGGCTCGATCCCAGGCAGGACACCGATCAGGTGCTCATCTCCCTGCGCAGCGCCGCCGGCACCGGCGGCAGCGGTTTTCTCCTGATTGCCCAGGGGCGTTTCGCCGGCAGCCGCATCCTGGAGACGGCCGCGGAGAAGGGCGGCACCCTGATCACTCCGCGGGAAGGTGTCAGGATCTGGACCTCCCGGCAGGAACCCGGCGGATCGAGCGATCCGTCGCCGGAGAAGAGCGTCGTGGCCCTGGCCCAGCCCGACGAGACCACCCTGCTTTTCGGGCAGGAGTCGGAGGTGCTCCGCGCGGCGGACGTGGTGACCGGCGCGAAGCGCCCCGAGACCAAGGAGTCCCGCTTCCGGGACCTTCTTGCCGGCGTGGACCGGAAGGCGCCGGTCTGGGCCGTCCTCAACTCCGAGAGCCTGGCGAATCAGGTCTCATCCGAGATCGCACGGAGCAATTCCGACTGGAAGCCCGGAAAGGCGATGGCGTCGGTGAACTCGGTCCGGATGGCTTGCTGGGCCGGCAGGGACCTCGACATGAAGATTCAGGTCGAAGCGAAAGACAGGGAGTCGGCGGGGCTTCTCGGGGACCTCTTCCGGGGCGCGGTGGCCGCCGGCAAGCTCGCGGCCAAGGACAACGATCCGGAGCTGCTCAAGACCCTTCAGGAGCTGAGCATCGCCGAGGAGGGGACCGGGATCGAGATCCGGGTGCGGATCCCCGGCTGGCGCCTGCGTCCCCCCGAGGGCGCAACCACGGCCCATTGATGCCGCGGGAGAAGATAGCTGTCGGTATCTGAGAAACCGGGAATCGAAAGAAGGGACGTTCCTACTTCCCGACGCGTTTGACGAACTCGCCGGTGGTGGTGTCCACCATGACCCGCTCCCCCGCTTCCAGGTAGGAGGGGACGCGGATCTCGGTGCCGTTGGCGAGCTTCGCCGACTTGGTGACCTTGCCGCTGGCCATGTCGGAGCGGCCGCCGGGGCCTGTCTCCACCACCTCCATCTCCACGAACTGGGGCAGCTCGATCCCCGCCACCTTCCCCTCGAAGACCACCGATTTCAGGGTGATTCCCTCAACGAGCCACCTCGCGGCGTCGCCTAGCGTGGGGCGGTCCAGGTGGAACTGCTCGTAGGACTCCTCGTCCATGAAGTGGAAGGCGTCCCCCTCGGCGTAGAGGAAGTTGATCTTGCGCTTCTCCAGGTCGGGCTCCTCGAACTTCTCCCCGGACTTGAAGGTCATGTCCAGCACCTGCCCGGTGATGACGTTGCGCCCCTTCACCCGTACCAGGGTGGCGGCGCCGCGGGCCGAGGGAGTCTGGACCGTGTAGTCCATGATGAGGTAGGGCTTCCCTTCCACGAGGATGGTGAGCCCCTTCTTGAAATCGGCGGTGGAGATCATCCGGTCTCCAGCCTCTCGATTCGCCTTCGTCAGCGGGCCGCGGGCTCGAAGACCAGGAAGTACTGGTAAGGAAGGAAGGTCTCCTCCCGGGCCAGGTTGAATCCGATCTGCTTCATCTCCCGGACGACGAAGTCCCGGTCGATCTTGTGCTCCATGGCAGGCCCCACCGGCAGGGGCTTCTTGAGGAAGTCGATGACGATGATGCTCCCCTTCTCCGTCAGGGCGCCCCTCATGTGGGCGAAGTAGCTCAGCCGGTCGTCAATGTGGTGGTAGGTGTCCACGATGAGGACCCGGTCGAGGCGGCGGCGCGGGAAGAACGGGTCCTCGGGCGCGACCAGCACCGGCAGGACGTTGGAGAGTCCCTCCCGGCGGTTCCGTTCCGCCATGTGCTGGACCATCTCGATCTCGGTGTCCAGCGCCAGGACCATCCCGTCGGGGCCGACCGCTCCGGAAAGATACCGGTTGAAGTAGCCGGTGCCGGCCCCGAGGTCCGCCACCGTCATCCCGGGCGTGATTCTCATGGCGGCCACCGTCTCCTGGGGTTTCTGCCACAGGTCGCGCTTCGGATCGTCGAAGACGCGGACCCACTCGTCGATCCCCTTGAAGGGGTGATGGGCGGTGGCGTCGTGCGGCCCCGGCTTCTGCTGCGGCTGCTCCCCCGCCGCCCCCGGAAGAATGAAGAGGGCCGTCACGGCGACGGCCAGAAAGATCCGGGGAAGAAACCTCTCCGCGCGCATCATGCTTCTCCTGCAGAATGTCAAGAGCCTATCCGAGACGTCGATCCGGATCAATCCCCACGGCCCTTTCCCGTTCCTCCATGTAAAGTCGGACTACCACCGCGGGTGACGCCGGGGCCCGGGGCGATTTGACCCGCGGTTCCGATGCTCTTAGGCTTTGTGCTCCCCGCGCGGAACCGCGCGCACCTTCCCGTGCCGGAGGCATCCTTGCGCCGACCCGACCGCTTCCTGATGATCACCGTGGCCCTCGTCCTCATCGTCATCTGGGGGACCACCTGGGCGGCCATCCGGATCGGACTGAGAGGGATCCCGCCGTTCACCGGCGTCGCCCTGCGCTTCGCCATCGCCTCGGCCGTGCTCCTCTTGGTGGCTTTCGTCGCCCGAATCCCCCTGGGGCGCAGCCGTCTCGAGCGGAGACTCTGGCTGGTAAATACGGCTTTCACCTTCTGCGCCTCCTACGGCATCGTCTACTGGTGCGAGCAGTACGTCCCCTCGGGACTCGCCGCGGTCCTCTTCGCCACCTTTCCCCTCTTCGTCGCCCTTCTCGCCCACTTCGCCCTCCCGGGGGAACGGCTGACGGTCCGGGGGGGCGGCGGGATCCTCCTGGGATTCGCCGGAGTGGGGGTGATCTACTCCGAGGACTTCGCATCGCTGGGAGGACCGAAGGTGGCCCTGGCCTCGGCGGTGATGCTGGCCTCCCCGGTCGTCTCGGCCTTCGCCACCGTGGCGGTGAAGCGCTGGGGCAAGGAAGTCCATCCTCTCTCGATCTCGGCAGTCCCCATGGGGCTCGCGGCCATCCTCATGGGGGGTGTGGCGCTGGCCACCGAGAGGAACCTCCCGATCTCCTTCGACGCGACCTCCCTGGGGGCGCTTCTCTATCTGGCCCTCCTCGGATCGGCGGTGAGCTTCAGCCTCTGGTACTGGCTCCTCTCCCACGCCGCCGCCACCCGCGTCTCCCTCATCTCCTACCTGAACCCGGTGGTGGCGGTGGGGGTGGGGATCCTGCTCCTGCACGAGCCCATCACGCTGCGCATCCTGGCCGGGTCCGCGCTGGTCGTGGCCGGCGTGGCCCTGGCGGTCCATCGCCGGGCGATACCTCCCCTGGGCGAGTAGGTCCCCACTCACAGAAACGCGCGGAAGACCTCGTTGGCGACGGGGAGGCCGCGGGGGGTGAGACGGATCCGGCTTCCCTCGCGCCGAAGGAGGCCGGCATCCTCCAGTTCCAGGATTCGCGGCAGGCGGGGGCCGAGGGGATCGGAGACACCGTGGCGGCGGGCGATCGCTTCCAGGTCGATCCCCTCCAGGAGTCGCAGCCCCGCGAAGACCGCCTCCGCGAAGCGCATCTCGGGTGAGACCTGGTCCTCTTCCCGGTCCGGGGCGGCTCCATGCCGCACGGCCTCCAGGTACCCCTCCAGGTCCCGGGTCACCCGGAAGCGCCTGTTCCCCAGGTAGGACCATCCGGAGGGGCCGCAACCCAGGAAGGGAAGGTCGGTCCAGTACTTCATGTTGTGCCGGCTCTCGAAGCCGGGGCGCGCGAAGCTGGAGATCTCGTAGTGCCGGAGGCCGGCCCTTTCCAGCGCCTCGGCGGCGAGGTCGTACATCTCCGCCGCCTGGTCTTCGGTGGGAGGTTTCAGCTCCCCTTTCTCGATCCGCGCTCGCAGCGCGGTCTCCTTGTCCATCTCCAAAAGGTAGGCGGAGAGATGATCCGGGCCCAGATCCACCACCGTCCGGAGATCCTCCTCGAGACCGCCGCGGTCCTGTCCGGGGAGGGCCAGCATGAGGTCGATGCTGAGATTCTCGTAGCCCGCCCGCCGCGCCGCCGTCACGGCGCGCAGGGCCTCCTCCGGAGAGTGGGCCCTTCCGAGGGTCTCCAGGATCCCGCGCCGGAAGCTCTGCACCCCCAGGCTCAGACGGTTGACGCCCAGGGCGCGGAAGGCGGAGAGCTTCTCCCCGGTGACGCTCTCCGGATTGGCCTCGAGGCTGACTTCGGCCCCCGGGTCTATCCGGAAGGCCGAGGCGGCGCTCCGGAGAATCCCCTCCACATCCCCGGGATCCAGGAGCGAAGGAGTCCCTCCCCCGAAGTAGACGGTGTCCACCCTGCGGCCCCGGAGCCCCAGGGCGTCGGCGGTGATGCCGATCTCGGCCCCCAGCTCCTCCGCGAAAGCGCGCACCCGGGATGGATCTTCGAAGGGCCGGGTGTAGAAGTCGCAGTAGGTGCAGTGGGAGACGCAGAAGGGAACGTGCAGGTAAAGACCGAGGGGATCAGATGACTCCAAGAGTCTCCCCCCGGATCCAGCCGGCGCGGCCGTCGGGGAGGGTCACCTGCACCCAGGCTTCCCGGCGGTTGTGGATCCGCACCTTCGTCCCCTCGTGGACCGAGGCCAGGAGGGTGTTCTCGGACCCCGGGCCGCTGAGGACCTCGACCTTCTCCACCAAGACGATGGCCTCATCGGCCGAGGTCCGCGCGCGTCCCTGCAGGAGCATCCAGCCTCCGCAGGCCAGGGACAGGACGAAGAGGACCAGGGCGGCGATTCCGAGATGCGGCGCCCAGCGCCGCGCGTTCGCGAGGATCCAGCCCGCGCCCAGAAGCATCCCGGCCAGGTAGAGCCCCAGGAAGAGGCGGGTCACCTGCTCCAGCCGGAGGAGATCCCGGGCGCGCACCGCCAGGGCCAGGAGGAGCGGGGAATCGTCGGCGGGGATCCGGTCCCGGATCCGGAGGTTCGCATAGCGCAGGTTCTCCCGGGCGTCCTCGTCGGTGGGGTCCAGCCTCAGGGCCTTCTCGTAGTAGAGGATCGCCTGGCCGATCTGGTTGCGCCGGAAGCAGGCGTTCCCAAGGTTGTAGAAGACGCGGCTGTTCCGGATCCCGGCGGAGAGGATTTCACGGTAGGAATCGGCGGCGGCGGCATAGTCGCCGCGGGAGTATTGTTCGTAACCGCGGGCGAACAGCTCGTCGGGAGACCGGGAGGCCCCCGCCGCCCGGGCCGCCCCGATCCCTCCGAACAGGAGGGCCAGCCCCAGCACCGCCACGACCCCGCAAAAGCGCCTCACGGAACCCTCACCTTCCCTTCCAGGTCCTCGATCACCTTCCCGGCCTCGGCAAAGGCCCGCTCCATCTCCTCCTTCCCGGAGGAGGCCGGAGCGAACCGGGCGAAGTCGCAGGCCTCCAGGCAGCGCCGGAACCGCTGCCCCATCTCCGGCTCGACCCCCCGCTCCGAGAGGATCTCCTCGATCCGGTCATAGGTGAGCCCCGAGGCGCTGACTCCGGCCTTGTCGGCCAGGTAGAAAGTCAGGGCGGAGGCCATTTCCTGGTAGAACTGCCCGGATTGATCGTGGGCGAGGTGGGTCCGGGCGCGGCGGAGGCGCTTCCGGGCCGCCCGCCCCGCCCGCCGCCGGCGGACCAGGGCCTCGCTGCCGGAGAGGGCCGCGCGCCGGCGGGTGATCAGCAGGATCGAGGCGTTCAGGGCCAGCGGCGCCAGCAGAAGCGCCAGGAACCCGCGGCCGGCGTAAGGGATCGTCCCCTCGTCCACGATGCGGCCCGCCGCCTGCTTGATGTACCGGATGTCCGATCCCAGCACCGGTATCTCGGTCCGGTCGGGCGCCGCCTGGACCGGCATCTCCGCAAGATCTCCCTTCGCCACGCTGAGGCGGATCGGATCGTTCTGGAGGAGCCGGTACTGCGCCGTCAGGGGATCGAAGAAGGCGAACCGGACCGGCGGGATCACCTGCTCACCGGGTGCCAGGGGGATGAGGACGTACTCCCAGGTCTTGGCCCCCACCAGGGTCCCTCCCTTCGCCTGCATCGCCTCCTCCACCTTGGGCTCGTACCGCTTGAAGTCCTGGATCTCGGGCAGCGTGGGGGTCCCGAGGGTGTTGATGTTCCCCTGCCCCTCCACCCGGATCTTCAGGGCGACGGCGTCATTCACCCGCGTCTGCTTCCGGTCGGTGGTCACCTCCAGGGTGAACCGCCCCACCGCCCCCTTGAACTCCGGCGGCCTTCCCTGCTCCGGGAGGTCCTTCACCCGGATGGTGACGGCCCCGCTGGAGCGGAAAAAACCCTCGGTGGGCTGGAAAAACATGGATTCGAAGGGGTCCATCCCCCGCCGGCGCACGGCGAAGTGGAAAGTGATGGGGGGAATGGTGAAGTTCCCGGGGTTGGTGGGAAACAGCGCCTTCTTCAGGACCGTGTACTCGATGAAGTCCCCCTCCTTGCGCGCCACCGGGCGGGTCTCGTACTTGTCGTCGGTCTTGAGGTCCTCGACCCAGAAACCCTGGTAGGTGGGCTGGTCCTTCAGCGTCATCTGGGCGATCTCGAACTGGGTGTAGACCCGGTAGACGAGGGTCACCTGCTCGCCCGGGTAGACCACCGGCTTGTCCACCGACGCTTCCACGATCAGCAGGGCGGGAGTGGTGGGAGGGGGCGCGAGCCGTTGCCGCATCCCCGGATCGGCGAAGGGGGAGCCCTGGGGCGGAGGATTTCCGCCGCCCCCGAGCGAGCCCCGGGGCACCACGTCCACCCGGACCGGCTCGGTGCGGAGGACGACCCCCCCGATCTTCACCGCGAGAGGAGGGATCGTGCGGGTCCCCCTCCCCTGCGGGAGGAGGGTGTAGGTGTAGGTGCGGGAGGCACTCGTCCGCCCGTTGACCCACTGGAAGTAGGAGGAGACGGAGGGGCCGGCGGCCAGGATGAAGCCCGGGACCTGGGTCAGGTCGGGGAGCTCGTCGGGCGCCTGGCTGCCTCCGGAGATCTCCACGGTCAGGGTGACCTGGTTCCCTTCCTCCACCCGATCAGGAGTGACCGAGGCGCGGACCTGCGGCTCCTGGGACAGCAGGGGCGTGGCGGCGAGGGCCGACAGGAGGAGGAACGAGACGATCCGCAGCGGTCTCATCACCAGTCCTTCTCCACCTCTTCCTGGTCTTCCTTCGATGTCGCCAGCCGCTTCTTCATGTTCTCCTTCTCGTCCTCCTGCAGGGCATTGAGGATCCTCTCGGCCTCCTCCTTCGACAGGCTTCCCTTCTCCTTCCGGTCGCCGCCCCGGGGCTCCTTCTTCTCCGCCGCCTCCTGCTTCTTCTCCTCCCCCCCCTGGGGTTTCGGCTTCTCCTGCTCCTGCTTCTGCTTCTCCTCATCCTTCCGGTCGTCCCGCTGGGGCTGCTGCTTCGGCTGTTGCTGCTGCTTCATCCGCAGCAGGGCCAGCTCCAGGTTCCGCTTGGCATCCGGGTCGGAGGGGCTCAGCCTCAAGGCGCGCTGATAGGCGGCCACGGCATCCTTGTATTCCTGCTGGGTGAAGAATGTGTTTCCCAGGTTGTAGATGGCCCCGGGGTCCAGCCCCGGGTCGGCGGAGGCCAGCGCCCGGCGGTACTCGTCCCGGGCCTTCTCCAGGTCCCCTTTCCGGAAGAGGACGTTCCCCAGGTTGTAATGGAGCTGCGGGGCGTCGGGAGCCTCCAGCTGCGCCTCGGTGTACCGCTTCAGGGCCTCATCGTACTTCTTCTCCTTGTAGAGCCGGTTCCCGTCCCGGTTCTTGGAGCGCGCCGAGGCGGAGAGCGGAGAGGCCATCACAAGGGACAGGAGGATCCCCGAGACGAGAGCGATCAGGAACGTCCGATTCCGGGTCGTCATGCGGGGAGCTTCTCCCTGCGTGGAAAGAGCCGGCTTCCCACGCCCGCGTCCAGAAGGAGGGCGAACAGGGCGACGGAGAGAGGGATCTGGTACCGCTCTTCGTAGGTGATGGTGAGCCGGGAGCCCACCTGGCGCCGCTCCATCCGCGCGATCCGATCCTCGATTTCCCGGATTTCGCGCCCTTCCGCCGTGGCGGGGAGGAACTTCCCTCCGGCCGCCTCGGCGATCTCCGCCAGTCTCACCGGATCGAGGCGGCTGGTGACGATCTTGCCGGCCCTGTCCTGCTTGTAGCCGGTCACCGGGCCTCCGGCCTCCCGGAGCGGGATGGGAGAGCCGCCGCCGGTCCCGACTCCCAGAGTATAAATCACCACTCCCTCCCGGGCGGCCTCCCGGGCGGCCGCCACCGCATCGGCCTCGTGATCCTCCCCGTCGGTGATGAGGACCAGGACCTTGTAACGCTTCTCCCGGCTGTTGAAGGCCTGCGTTGATTTCCGGATGGCCGAGGCGATGGCGGTGCCGGGAACCGGGATCAGGGAGGGGTCGAGGACGTCCAGGAAGATCTTGGCGGCGGCGTAGTCCAGGGTCAGGGGGCAGGCGACGTAGGAATCGCCGGCGAAGGCCACGAGCCCCACCCGGTCCCCGCCCAGGGAGTCGAGGAGAGTGGCGACCTCCTCCCGCGCTCGGGCCAGCCGGCTGGGCTTCACGTCCTCGGAGAGCATGGAGGCGGAGACGTCGATGGCCACCATCACGTCCACCCCCTGCCGGCGGACCTCCTCCACCTTTTGCCCCCACCGGGGCCGGGCGAGGGTGAGGGCCAGGAAGGTGGCGGCCACCAGGATCAGGGAGACCCTCAGAACCCACCGGCCGGCGCCCGGCGCCTTCACCAGGCGCGCCACCAGGTCTTCCCGCCCGAACCGCGCGAGAAGACTGCGGCGGCGAACCCGGACCAGCACCAGGAAGACCGCCAGCAGGGGCACCAGGAGCAGCAAAAGCAGGCCGCGGGGCTCGCCGAACACTATTCTGCCTCCGTCACGGAATCTGCCTCAGCCGGGTCTGGGAGAGCCCGACCTCCAGCAGGAAGAGAAACGCTCCCGGCAGGAGGAACGCCGGAAACAGCTCGGTGAACCGCATGTACCGCTTCACCTTCACTTCCGTCTTCTCCATCCTGTCGATCTTCGCGAAGATCGACTCCAGGCTCCGGGAGTCGGTGGCCCGGAAGTAGAGCCCGGCCGTCGTCGCTGCGATGGACTTCAGGCTCTCCTCGTCGATGTCGGCGGGGATGTAGATGTAGCGCCGCCCGAACACCGGGTCATCCACCGGGTAAGGGGCCTCGCCTTTCGTCCCCACCCCGATGGTGTAGATCCGGATCCCCATCGCCTTCGCCAGCGCGGCGCCGGTGGCGGGATCGATGGCGCCCCGGTTGTTCCGGCCGTCGGTCAGCAGGACGATGACCCGGCTCCTGGCCCGGGATGTCCTCAGACGGTTCACGCTGGTGGCCAGCCCCATTCCCAGGGCGGTGCCGTCCTCGCTCCTGGGGGCCAGGCTCACGCCGTCCAGGAGCGTTTGCAGGACTCCGTAGTCCAGGGTCAGGGGGCACCGGGTGTAGCTCTTCTCCGCGAAGACCACCAAGCCGATCCGGTCGTTATGGCGGCCCCGGACGAACTTCGCCACCGTCTCCTTGGCCACGTGGAGCCGGTTCTTCGGCTTGAAGTCCTCCGCCGCCATGCTCCCGGAGTTGTCCAGGGCCACCAGGATGTCGATCCCCTCGGTGAGGACCTCCTCCTCGCTGTGCCCCGCCTGGGGCCGCGCCAGGGCCACGATGAGAAGGACCAGGGCCAGCATCCTGAAGGCGAACGGGAGATGCCGGAGGTGGATCGTCCAGGCGGACGGGACCCGGTCGAAGATCCTCAGGTCGGAAAACCGGAGCGACCCCTTTCCCTTCCGCAGTGTCCAGACGTGAAGACCGATCAGGACCGGGACCAGCAGGAGGAGGTAGAGCCACTGGGGGCTCTGCCAGTGCCAGGTCATGGCGCCGCCTCCGGCGAGAGGACGGGAGGAACCCCGCTCACGGGGGAGGGGGGCGGGGAGACCACGAGCTTCGTCTGGTCCACGAGACGGTAGGCCCTGTCCACGGTGAGACGGATTTCTTCTTCCGCCGGAAAGTGTTTGGCGAACTTCACCAGGTCCGTCTCGGCCAGGAACTCCCGGACCAGTCCCGTGGAGGCCGTCCCCACCCGCACCCGCTTCATCTCCTCGAGGACCTCCTCGGAGGTCCGCTCCAGCGTCTCGATCCCGAAGCGTCCGGCCAGGTAGCGCTTGATGATCTCCGCGAGCTCCACATGGAACTCCTTGATCTTGCCTTCGCGGAGAAGGTGCGAGGCGAGAAGTTGCTCCAGCTCCCGGTAGGCCAGCTCGTGGGGAGGGATGGCGGGAACGGCCGACGCCTCGGGCCCGGCGGGCGCCGGCCTTCTGCGCCGGTGCCAGAGGTAGAAGACGGCGCCGAGCAGGCACAGGATGAGGGCCGCGATTCCCGCAGCCTTCCAGGGGAACGGTGGCGGCGGCAGATCGGCGGGCGGCTTGATATCCGCCGGCTCCTCCCCCGGCCCCTTGAGGACCGAGACGATCTCCAGCGGGACGCTCTCGGTGGAGACGCTCCCCGCCTTCCCTCCGCTCCCCTGCCAGTCCACCCGGAACGCCGGGAGGCTGGTCTTGCCCGTCTCGAAGGCCTGGGCGTGGAAAAGGAAGATCTCCCGCACCGCTCCCGGGGTCGCCCCGTTCTCCCCCTGCTTCTCCTTTTCCCGCGGCATCGCGCCCTGGACCTGATCGAGGAGCAGGGTGCTCCCGGACTCCATCACGGGGCTGGGGGGGAGAACGGTCACGTCCGGGGGATGGGTCACCGTGACCGTCACCAGGATCCGGTCCCCCACCGTGGCCTTCGTCCGGTCGGGAACCGCCTGCGCCTGGACGGGCGCCGGGGCCGGCGCCCCCGGGATTGCGAGGGCGATCAGCAGGGAGAGCAGGAGGGGCCTCACCGCAGCCTCCTCGCCCGGTCCCGGAAGAAGCGGACCAGAGGGACGTCGTAGGGAAGTCCGGTGGTCAGCTCCACGGAGTCCACCTTGTTCTGGCGGAAGAGGCGCCTCCGCGTCTCGACCCGCTCCCGGGCCTCGGCGGCATACCGGGCGCGCACCCCGCGGTCCCAGGTGTCCACCACGAGGATCCGTCCCGTCTCCGCGTCCTCCAGCTCGAGGATTCCCATCGGCGGGAGGTCCATCTCCCGCGGGTCCGAGAGCGAAATGGCGATGAGGTCGTGCTTCCGGTTGGCGATGCGCAGCGCCTGCTCGAAGCCGCTGTCCAGGAAGTCCGAGACGACGAAGGCCACGCTGCGGCGGCGGATGCCCCGGGAGAGGGACTCCAGGGCCAGGGTCAGGTCGGTGCGCCTTCCCGACGGCGCGAAGGTGAGGACCTCCCGGATCACCCGCAGCACGTGGTTCCTCCCCTTCCGGGGCGGCACGTACCGCTCCTCCCGGTCGGTGAAGACCAGCAGCCCCACCCGGTCGTGGTTCCGGATGGCGGAGAAGGCCAGCAACGCGCAAACCTCGGCGGCCACGTCCCGCTTGGTGCTGCCCACGGTGCCGAAGTCGCCGGAGGCGGAGGCGTCCACCAGGAGCATTACCGTCAGCTCCCGCTCCTCCACGAATTTCTTCACGTAGGGGTGCCCCATCCGGGAGGTCACGTTCCAGTCGATGGTGCGGATGTCGTCCCCCGGGGTGTACTCCCGGACCTCGTCGAACTCCATCCCGCGCCCCTTGAAGACGGAGTGGTACTCCCCCGCCAGCGACTCGTTCACGAGGCGGTTGGTCCGGATCTCGATCCGCCGGACCTTCTTCAGGATCTCCTGGGAGGTGAGAGGCATCTCCGCGAACCCCCGTCGTCGGCCGGAAACTAAGGAGAGACTCAGGGCACTTCGATGGTGTCCAGGACCTGCTGGACGATGGCCTCCGGCGTGACGTCCTCGGCCTCCGCCTCGTAGGTGAGCAGGACGCGGTGCCGCAGCACGTCGAAGGCGATGGACTTCACGTCTTCCGGCGTCGCGTAGCCTCTCCCCTTCACGAAGGCGTGGGCCTTGGCGGCGAGGGTGAGATAAATGGTGGCCCGCGGCGAGGCGCCGAAGGCGATGAGCGGGGCGATGTCCAGCTTGTAGTCCTTCGGGGAGCGGGTGGCGAAGACGATGTCCACGATGTAGTCCCGCACCCGGTCGTCCATGTAGATCTGGTTGACCACTTCCCGGGCCGCCAGGATCTCCGCGGGGGAGACGACCCGCTGCACGGCGGGGATGTGGTCCCCCGACATCCGGTCCAGGATGGCCCGTTCCTCGGTCTTGGAGGGGTAGTCCACCTTCAGCTTCAGCATGAACCGGTCCACCTGCGCCTCGGGGAGCGGGTAGGTCCCCTCCTGCTCGATGGGGTTCTGGGTGGCCAAGACCAGGAAGGGAGGCTCGAGGGGATAGGTGTGATCGCCCAGGGTCACCTGGCGCTCCTGCATCGCCTCCAGCAGAGCCGACTGGACCTTGGCCGGCGCCCGGTTGATCTCGTCCGCCAGAATCAGGTGCGCGAAGAGGGGCCCCTTCCTGGGGGTGAAGGCCCCGTCCCGGGGATTGAAGATCATGGTTCCGATCAGGTCCGCAGGGAGCATATCGGGAGTGAACTGGATCCGCTGAAACTTTGCGTCGATGGCGTCGGCGAAGGATTTCACCGAGAGGGTCTTGGCCAGTCCCGGCACCCCCTCCAGTAGAAGGTGACCCTGGGTCAGCACCCCGATGAGGAGCCGGTCCAGTAGGTGGCGCTGTCCCACGATGACCTTTCGCACCTCGGACAGGAGGGGCTCCACGAAGGTCCCCTTCTCCGCCACCAGGTCGTTGAGCCGTCGGATGTCCTGTTCCATGTCTCTCCTGCTTCCAGCCCGGGCTTTCCGCCCGGGACCCTGCGTTTCCTGGCAGACCACCCTTCTCTTGTGGAAGGCGAGGCAACGGCGGGAAGGATCCCGCCGGAGCCGAGGCCACCTATTCTAGCAACTGCAGTGCCACATGGAAAGAAAGGGGGCGCCCTAACCGGCCCATTCTTGTGTGAGTTAGCATGGCTCCCTGCCGGCCCTGCCCCGGCCGGCGCCAGGATGGCAGCGGAGCCCGGTCCCGAGCCGCCGCTCCACGCCACTTTGACCGGGAAGCGTGGAGGGACGGGAGAGGCTAGAAGTCAAGCTGGATGCCGAACTGGAAGCGCCGCCCGAATCTCCGCGTCTCGTCGGCCTGGAGAGAGCGCACCCGGTTGTCGATCTCCGCGATGCGCAGAGTGTCGGCGTTGAGGAGGTTGTAGATCTCGAAGAAGGCCCCGGCGGCGGCGTTGCCGATCACGAAGTTCTTCTGGGTCCGGACGTTGATGTCGTAGACCGAGTGGTTCCGGTGGCTGTTGCGCAGCTCCTCCAGGAAGTACCCGCTGGTGGGGTCCCGCCGCCCGAACAGCCGCCGCGTCTGCGTGAAATCAACGTTGTCGGTGGACTGGAAGCGGTTGGTGAAGCTGAAGGGAAGCCCCGAGGACCAGGTGATGCTGCCTCCCAGCTGCCAGTCGGCGGGGAGATAGGAAACCAGGTGGATCTTGGCCACGTGACGCTGGTCGTAGTCGAGGTACCCGCTCTTCAGCTCCGTGAGGGCCGGATCGTCCCCGCTCTCGGAGAGGAACGACTCGGCCTGCCCGGTGGCCTTGGAGAAGACGTAGCTGGCATCCATCTGCCACTTCCGCCGCAGCCGCCGGGTAAACTGGAGCTCGTAGCTGTTGTAGGCCTGGAAGTTGTAGTTCCCCACCCGGAATATCTGGTTGAAGTTGAAATCGTTGATGTAGAGATCCGGGTACCCGTCGCTCACCCTTTCAAACTGGGCGTTCGCGGCGCCTCTCGCCGGGACGAGAGTGAGGCCGAAGTCGTCGCAGTAGCCGGAGGGGGTGGGAGCCCCCTTGCAGAAGGGGGGCCGCCGGGTGCTGTGGTTCACGTCCACGTCCTGGAGCTGGTCCCGGTAGTCGCGGCGGACATAGGTCAGCGAGACGGAAACCTCCGGGGCGATCTCCCGGAGGAACCCCGCGGTCAGCTCGTCGGTGAAGGGGGTGCGCAGCGCCCGGTCCACCTGGAATGCCGAGGGAGGGGAGTAGGAGATCGTGTCGCCGATCTGGTTGTCCGGCACTCCGAAGGTGTCCACGCCATCGGAGTCGTAGGCATAGTAGGGGCTCACGGTGTCGGGCCCCTCCTCGCCCACCACCGTCTCCAGGAAGAGGTTCCCGTAGAACCGCCCCCAGGAGGCGAAGAGCTTGGACTTCCCGTCGGCCCTGGGGTCCCAGGAGAGGCTGAGGCGCGGCGCCAGGTTGTTGTTGGTGATCAGGATCTCCTGCGCCTGCCGGGGACGGCCGGCCCGCAGAAAGAGCGGGTCCTTGATTCCAAACTGGAGGAGTAAGGCGGTCTCGATGCTCGTCAGGAAGTTGTGACGGGTGAACCGCCTCGGGGCCGCGCTCGCCAGGGCGGACTCGATGGCCGCATAGCGACCGCTCTGCATTGAATAGAGCGGATCGCCGGTCAGCCCCAGGGAGAGGATCCCGTCGGAGTTCAGGTCTCCAGATTCCTTCTCAACTCTCGTGCTGGCCATGAGGAGATCGAACTGCCGCCGCTGATCCGCCGGCTCGAAGAACTCGAACCCGTGGGAGCGGATCCCCTCCCGGTCGAAGCGGAGCCCCAGCCCCACCGTCAGGTTCGGCAGGGGCTTGTAGGAGTCCTGGACGTAGAAGCCGAGGTGATCGCCCGACGCGCTGTTGTGGACGGTCCCCTGGGTGGGAAGGTAGGTCCCCACCGTCCCGCCCACGCGACCGGTGTCCGGGTCCACGCCCTGTTTCTCGACCTGGAGGAAGGAGCGCTGGTGGGTGGTCCGGTCGAACCCCTCCTTCTCGAAGATCACCCCTGCCTTCAGATCATGGGTTCCCAGCAGGTCGTCCACGTAGAAGGAAAGGTCTTCCTTCAGGGTGTCCCGGGTCCGGCCGTCGGCGTAGTCGAAGTAGAACGGCCCGGAGACCCGGTTGCTGTCGAGGCTCAGGACGTAGTCCCGGTCCGGAGAGGTCGGGGACCGGAACTCCCCGGGGTCCGGCCGGCCGTTTCCGTTTCTGTCCGTCCAGTACGGGAAGGGGGTCCCGCCGGCGCCGGGGACGGTGTCCAGCTCCCCGTTTCCGTTCCTGTCCTCGGTGTCGAAGGTTCCGCCGTTGCCCCGGGTTCCGGGCTCGTATCCGTCGGGGCAGAAGAACCGGTTGGCGCAGGGAATCCCGGTGTCCTCGTTCGGGTCGAGCCTCCCGTTCCGGTTCGCGTCCACCTCGGAATCGATATGGCCGTTGCAATTGAGGTCCTCGTGGTCATTCCCCTCGCAGCCGTTGGGCCCGGTGAGCCGCCCGTCCCGGTCCCGGTCCTCCGAGCAGACGCGCTCCAGGGTGACGGGATCGGTGACGCAGCCGCCGAGGGTCTTATTCTTATCGAAGTCCTCGAAGACGTCGTAGCGGCGGTCCCGGTCGAAGTCCTCCCCCGGATCCCGCTCCCGGGCGTTCATGAAGCCGTCGTTGTTTCCCCCCAGCGCGGGGATCCCGTCCACGTAGAGAATGCCGTTCCCGTTGGTGTCCGGGTCGAGGGTCGGGGTGACGCTGAAGGACTGGTCGAACCGGGAGAGAGTCGTCTCCGCCGAGAAATTGGTGTTCACGATGGCCGTGTCCTGCAGGGTCAGGGTCGGCCCGCCCCGGGCAAAGGTATAGCCGCTCTCGAGGGAGACGCGGCTGGCGACTCCCTGGTTGTTCTCATGGGTGTCATCGTAAAGGGCGATGAGGGCCAGCTTGTTGGAGGAGGCCAGCTGCCACGTGACCTTTCCGGTGGCCCGGACCGCGCGGGTGGCGGCGATATAGGACTGGGTCCCGGCGTTGACGGGATCCTCGATCTGGACGTACTCGGGCGCGAAGTAGTACCAGAGCCGGTCCGTGACGAAGGCCCCGGAGAGGGAGAGGAAGGGATAGAGGTTGGTGAAGTTCTGGCCCCGGAACCCGTCGGTCTCGCCGAGCCCGCCCCGGACCTCCGTGGGGTCGGCTCCCGCCCCGTCGCCGTCCACCCGGCTGGTCTGCATGAAGAACTTGAAGGTCCCCTTGAATTCGTTCCCGCCCGACTTGGTGATGATGTTCACGAATCCGCCCGAAGCGCGGCTGTATTCGGCCGTGGCCCCGGCGGTGATCACCTCGATCTCCTCGATGGACTCCACGTTCAGCTCCTGGCCGTAGAGGCCCGTGAAGGGATCGGTGGTGTTCACGCCGTCCACCAGGGTCACCACGTCGGTGTCCCGGGCCCCGTGGATGTTGGGGTTCCCGGTGTTGTTCACGTCGGTAACCCCCGGCGCCAGGGTGAGGATGTCCTGGTAGTCGCGCCCCAGGACCGGCAGGCCGGAGAGGAACTCGGAGGAGATGGTGGTGCTGGTGGTGGCGGACTCGGTCTGGACGACGTCCGCCTTTCCCCTCACCTCCACCCTCTCGGTCAGGGCCGGGCGCAGGGTGATGCCGGGGAGGTCGCTGTCGCCCGGGAGGATTTCAACATCGTGGAAGATGAGGGTCTGGTGGGAAGCGAGGCTGGCCCGCAGGGTGTAGCCTCTGCCGGGGGGAACGGTGATGAACCGGAACTCCCCCCGGGGATCGGTGACGGCCCCTCTTTCCGGGAAACCCCGCGATGCGTTCTCGAGGATGATGGTCACACCCGGGAGGGCGTTCCCGTCCCGGTCCACCACGGTCCCCTTGACCGTCCCCGCGCCGTACTGCGCCAGGATGTCGCCCGGGCTCAGCACGACGGCCAGGAGGGAGACCAGGAAGAAGGTGCCGACGCGGCTGCGACGATCGAGAATGCGAATTTCCCCCTGGAGCGACGACCCGGCGTCGCAGAGAAAGCCTCCGGAATCGAGGGATGAGGGACGCTGCCCCGTCGCGGAAGGCGCCTGGGAAGGCCCATTGTTGGCGCTGCGCCGCCAGGCTGTCAAGGCATCCCGCCCAGTAGCAGGGTGCTCGCGGCTCGTGTCGCCGCGGGGCAAACAGAGAATGTGAGGGTGGGCTAGCGGCGTTTGGGTAGGAGTTTCTTCGGGCGCTTCTTCGGCGAGGAGGGGGTCCAGCGGTGGCGGGCGACATCGAGGGTGCCGCAGGGGCGGAACCCGACTCCCTCGGCCTCCAGCAGCGCCCTCTGCAGCCCCGGGACGATGTCCGGCATCCGGTCGGTTGAGCAGCCGCCCGAGGCATTGACCACCCGGTGCCACGGGACCCCCCCGGGACTCCCGTGCATCGCCCATCCCACCGCCCGCGGCGACAGGCGGCTCCCGAGAAGGGTGGCGATCTGGCCGTAGGTCATCACCCTCCCCTTCGGAATCCGCCGGACCATCTCATGGACACCCGCGAAGGCGTTCCTCCGGTCGCCCTGGACCTCTCCGTGGACGCGGGACTGGCCCTCCATCATCCGGGTGGAGGAGCGGGTCGTTCTTCCTGGACTCAAGGGTCCTCTCCCCTCTCTTCGCCGCGGCGCATCCCGGGGAAGCGTCCGGCCATCCCAAGAGCGCCGTTTCCTCGAGGCACGGGCGATCTTGTTCGACAGTATAGACCTCCTGACGTCTCATGAAGAGCGACGTTTGTTGGAGGCAGGAAAGCGCAGCGGTGCCGCGCCTCTCATTGAGCCGTTTCTGGAGACCGGCCTCATCAGAGTTGGAAGGCTCCGGCCGGAAGGGGCTTGTTGACACCCGGGCAGGCTTCTTCCCCGGGCCCGGTGGTCCGCCCGTGACAGGAGGCTGAAGTCATTCTCGAAGAGCGTTGACATGGCCAGCCGCCGGGCAGATAATGCCGGCGGTTCGTTCTTGCCCGGTCCGCGACCCTTTTCGGATCGCCCATGTCCCTCTCGATCCTTCTGGTGGATGACGCCGGCTTCATCCGCTCCATGCTCCGGGAGATCCTGGAGACGGAGGGGGGGCACCGGGTCGTGGCCGAGGCCTCCGACGGCACCGCCGCCCTCACCCTCCAGCCCGAGCTGAAACCCGACCTGGTCATCAGCGACCTCATCATGCCCGGGATGGATGGGATCGAGATGACCCGGGCGCTGGTGGCATCCGATCCCTCGGTCCGGGTGGTGGTCTCGGCGGCGCACGATCAGGAGGGAGCGGTCCTGCGCGCCCTGGCGGCCGGCGCCGCCGATTTCCTCCGGAAGCCCTTCTCGGCCCTGGAGGTCCTCGAGACCCTTGCCGAGCCGCCCCCGCCCCCCGAGCCTGTCGACGGCGAGGAGAGCCTGCTCCTCATCCGGATCACCCTGAAGCCCTTCACGCCCCTGCCGGCGGCCCGCCTGCGGGTGCTGGCCTCCCGCTGCGCGCAGATGGGACGGATCGTCCGTTTCTCCCCCGACCCCTCCCGCGCCCCGGCGGCCTGCGCGGCCGGGATCCTGGAAATCAAGATCCGCACCCGGCACGACCCGGAGGTCCTCCGGCACTGCCTCCAGGGACTGCGAGGCATCGCCGAAGTCAAGGCGGACGTCGTGGAGCGGAAGCCGGACATGGAGATCTCGGAGACGGTCCCGCGACCCGTCCGGTCGCTGCCGGGAGCGGTGCGGATCCGGGCCACCCTCCTGGACCGGCTCCTGGACCGGGTGGAGGAGGCCGAGGTCAACCGCGACCAGCTCGCCGCCGCCGTCGGCACCTCCGACATCGCCGCCGAGGCGGACCCGGTGCTGAAGAAGCTGGAGAGGAACCTCGCCGAGATACGGGCGGAGGTGCGGTCGGCGCGGATGGTCCCCTTCGATAGGGTCCTTCAGAGGCTGACCCGATGCGTGGAGGAGACCGGGCGCGCCGCCGGCCGGGAGGCCACCCTGTCCCTCACCGGCGGCGGAAGCCGCGTGGACCTGGCGGTGCTGGAGGAGATGGCGCGGATCTTCTCCCGGCTGCTTCCCCGCATCGTGGAGAAGGGGATCCCGCCCACGGAACGGGCGGAGCGGCCGGACGGAGCCGAAGCGGGCCGCGTGGAGATGGCCGTATCGCGCCACGGATCGGCGCTGGCGCTGGTCCTCCGGGTCCCGGCGGCGGCGGAGGCCGAACCGGGCGATCTCCTGGACGCCGAGACGCGGGAGCGGATCTCGAGCCTGGGCGGGTGCGCCGGGGTGATCCGCGACGAGCGGGGCTGGCGTGTGGAGATGGTGCTGCCGGCGGGCGTGGCGGTGGTCCGCTCCTACCTGTGCCAGGCGGGGAAGCACCTCTTCGCGGTGCCGGTGGGAAGCGTCGAGAAGGCGGTGGACCTGGATGCCGCCCGGATCCGGGTGCGCGAGGGGCAGTCGTTCTGGGAGGAGGATCCGGACCACCCGATTCCGCTGGTGCGGTTCGAGCGGATTCCCTGGGTGGATGCGGACGGACCGTCCCGGGCCGGGTTCCCCGGGCTTCTCTACCGGGTGGGGCCCCAGCGCTACGCCCTGGCCCTGGACGCGGTGCTGGGGGAGACCGACGTGGTGATACGTCCGGCGCCCGAGACCGAGGAGAGCGGGCGCCTCACGGGGACGGCGATCCTCCCCGACGGCGGCGTGGCGCTGGTGCCGGACCTCCTGCGGCTGGCCCGGACCCGCTGACTTCCCTCAGACGGCGTGGCGGTCGATCATCTTCGCGAGGATCTCCTCGGAAGTGGTCCCCACCACCTGCTCAACGACCTGCCCGTCCTTGAAGAGAATCATGGTCGGGATGCTCATGATCCCGAACTTGGCCGCGAGGGCCTGGTTCTCGTCCACGTCCACCTTGCCGATCCGGGCCCGGCCCTTGAGCCGGACGGCCACCTTGTCCAGGATGGGCGCCATCAGGCGGCAGGGGGCGCACCACTCGGCCCAGAAGTCCACCAGGATGGGGCCGCTCCCCTTCCTGGAGATTTCCTCTTCGAGGCTCTTCGCGTCCAGAGTCAAAACGTCTTGGCTGGCCATGGGCTCTCCAGAAAAGTGCGCGGCGCTTATATCACACCCCTTCCCGGCCGGGCAAATCCGCCGTGGAGAGGGGACTTTCTTCACGCCGGTTGAGATGCAGGACCCCTCCTGATGGATACAACCCGCACCCACGACGGCGCTTCACGGGGGCTCCGGCGCAGCCTGGGGCAGCACTTCCTGGCGGATGGAGGGGCGGTGGACAGGGTGGTGAAGGCCATCGCCCCGCACCGCGGCGAGAGGTTTCTCGAGGTGGGGCCCGGCCGCGGCGCGATCACATGGCCCCTCCTGGCGGCGGGGGCGCGGCTCCTGGCCGTGGAGATCGATCCGGCCCTGGTCCGCCGGCTTCGCCAGATCCCCGACGCCTCCGCCGAGTTCACGGTGGTGCGGGGAGACATCCTCAAGGTGGATCTTCCGGAGCTGCTGGATCGGGAGCTGCCGCCGGGCCGCGGGATCCGCGCCGTGGGGAACCTTCCCTACTCCGTGGCCTCCCCGGCGATCCTGAGGCTCCTCTCCCTCGGGGATCGGTTCGCGGACCTGACCCTCATGGTGCAGAAGGAGGTGGCGGATCGGATCCTCTCGCCGCCGGGGAGCCGCGACTACGGGGTCCTGACGCTGCTGTGCGCCTGCCGGGCCTCCTCCCTCCGACTGCTGGATCTCTCCCCCGGCTCCTTCGATCCTCCCCCGGAGGTCCGCTCCACGCTCCTCCGCTTCACCCCGCGGCCTTCCCTATTCCCCTCCGAGCAGGGCTACGCGACCTTCGCCGCGGTGGTGAAGGCGGCCTTCTCCTCGAGGCGCAAGCGGATCCGGAACTCCCTCTCCGGCGGGGCGGCCCTCCCCGCGCCGCAGACGGAGGCATGGCTGAAGGCGGCGCGGCTGGATCCCGCGGCCCGCGCCGAGGAGATCCCCCTGGAAGGGTTCCTGGAGCTGGCCCGGCACGTTCCGGTGCGCCCCTGAAGCCTTCTCCGGCAGCACCGGGGCCGCGGGAAGTAGTGGTATAATCCGCCGCGTTTGCGTCCGTCGTTGCCGCGGCGCCGAGGGGCTGCCGGGGCGGATGCCTTCTCTTCTGAAGCCCGGATGAAATCAGCCGACAGATCCTCCCATTCCCCGCGAGCGCACAACCTGGAGATCCTCTTCCTGGGCGGCGCCGGGGAGTTCGGATTGAACTGCACCGTCTACCGGTACGGCGAGGAGATTCTGGTGGTGGACGCGGGGCTGATGTTCCCCGAGGAGGAGTTCCTCGGGGTGGACTTCGTGATCCCCGACATCCAGTACCTCTTCGAGCGGGCCAAGAAGGTCCGCGGGATCATCCTCAGCCACGGCCACGAGGACCACATCGGGGCGGTCCCCTACCTCTACGAGGCGGTGAAGGCGCCCCTGTACGGCAGCGATTTCACCCTCGGCCTGGTCCAGGCCAAGCTCCAGGAGCACAGCCTGGACGCCCGCTCCGACCTGCACCCGGTGGAGCCCCGGGACGTGGTGAAGATCGGCCCCTTCGAGGTGGAGTTCATCCAGGTCACCCACAGCATCCCCGGGGCGATGTCCCTGGCCATCCGGACGCCGGTGGGGCTCGTGATCCACACCGCCGACTTCAAGATCGACCAGACCCCGGTGGATGGGCGCCTCTTCGACTTCCCGCGCCTGGGGCAGTTCGGAGACGAGGGGGTGCTGGCGCTCCTGGGGGACTCCACCAACTCCGAGCGGGAGGGATTCACCCCCTCGGAGCGTCGCGTGGGGGAGGCGCTGGAGCCGATTCTCCGCCGGGCGCGCGGCCGGGTGATGCTGTCCACATTCGCCAGCCACATCCATCGGGTCCAGCAGATCCTGGACATCGCCGCCGCCAACAAGAAGCGGGTCTGCCTGGTGGGCCGCAGCCTCCTCCAGAACACCAAGGTGGCGGAGCGGCTGGGCCGCCTCACCATCCCCGCGGGAATCCTGGTGGAGCCCAGGGCGGCGGCCCGGGTCGCCCCCGACCGGATGGTCTTCGTCGTCACGGGAAGCCAGGGGGAGCCCATGTCGGCCCTCTCCCGGATCGCCCTGGACGAGCACAAGGAGGTGAAGGTGGGATCCGGCGACCTGGTGATCTTCTCGGCCCGGTCCATCCCCGGCAACGAGAAGTCGATCTCCCGGGTGGTCAACCATCTCCTCAAGCGCGGCGCCGAGGTGCTTCTGGACGAGGGGCGGGATTCCATCCACGTCTCGGGCCACGCCAGCCAGGAGGAGCTGAAGATCATGCTCAACCTGACGCGCCCCCGCTACTTCGTCCCCATCCACGGCGAGTACCGGCAGCTGCACCGCCACGCCCGCCTGGCCCGGGACGGCGGGATTCCGCCGGAGCGGATCCTCCTGCCGGAGGACGGCGACCTGCTCGAGTTCAGCCGGGAGAAGGGGTGGCGCTCCGGGAAGGTCGGCACCGGCCGCGTCTTCATCGACGGCACGCGGGAGGAGGTGGAGGAGATCCTCATCCGCGACCGCCGGCACCTCTCCGAGGACGGGATCGTCACGGCGGTGGTGGTGATCAACAAGGGAAGCGGCGAGGTGGAGACGGAGCCCGAGATCGTGAGCCGCGGCTTCGTCCTGGAAGAGGACGAAGGGGACGGCATCCTGCAGCGCGCCGCCGACGTGGTGCGGGCGACGGTGGCTGCCTCCACCCTCGAGGAGCGGGGCGACGTCCACGTGATCCACGCCAAGATCCAGGCGGACCTGAAGCGGTTCTTCCGGAAGGAGCTGGGGCGGCGCCCCATGATCATCCCCATGGTGATTGAGATCTGATGGCCCGCGAGGCGAAGGCGCGACGGGAGCGCAGGGCCCGCAACCGGATCAATTGGGGCGCGGTCTTCCGGAGCCGCCGCTTCAGCGAGGCGTGGGGGATCGTCCTTCTGGTGGGCTCGGTCCTGCTCCTGCTGAGCCTCCTCTCCCACACCCCCGAGGACCCGACCTTCTTCGGGTCCGGCGACGACCGGCCGGTCCACAACCTGGTGGGGGGCGCGGGGGCCAACGCCTCGGAAGCCTCCCTGCAGTTCCTGGGGTTCGGCGCCTACCTCCTCCCGTTCCTTTTCGGCTGGTCGGGGTGGAAGCGGTTCTGGAACCGGCCCGGCGAGGGGCGCCCCCTGCGGAGCGCAGGGGCGCTGACCCTGGTCTTCTCCGTGGCGTCGCTCTTGAGCCTCTTCCTGGGGGACCGGAGGATCGGCGGGGAGCCCCTGGACGCCGGGGGGTGGCTGGGCAACATCCTCTCCTCCTTCCTGAAGTCCTACCTGGGCGTCGCCGGCACCGCCCTGGCCTGCCTCGGGCTCGTGGGGGTCGGGATCCTGATGGCCACCCGTGTCTCCCTGGCCGAGCTGTTCGTGAAGGTCCGCTCCCTCTTCCAGGGGACCACGGGCAGGCTCGTGGTGGCCTGGGTTCGCAACCGGGAGGCGAGGCGCCGGGAGGCGCTGCGCAGCGAGGTGGTCCGGAAGCACGCCCGGACCCGGGACGACGCCGCGAAGAAGGAGACGCCCGGGGAGGCCGCGGCGCAGGGCCAGACCCCGACCGCCGCGCCGGCCCCGTCCCGGAAGATCGAGGCGCGGATAGAGCCGAAGCGCGAGGCCCCCGCCCAGCCCGCCTTCCCCTTCGTCAGCACCCTCCCCGGCTACATCCCGCCCCCCCTGTCGCTCCTGAACGAGGGGAAGGAGGAGCAGGCGATGGACGACAAGGAGCTGATGGAGACGGCGAAGCTGATCACCTCCAAGTTCCAGGAGTTCCAGGTGGCGGGCCAGGTGGCGCAGATCCACCCCGGCCCCGTGGTCACCACCTTCGAGTTCAAGCCCGACGCGGGGGTGAAGTACAGCAAGATCACCACCCTCTCCGACGATCTCTGCCTGGCCATCCAGGCCGAGTCGGCCCGGATCGACCGGGTCTCGGGGAAGTCCACCGTCGGGATCGAGGTCCCCAACAAGCGGCGGGAGATCATCGCCTTAAGGGACCTCCTCGCCTCGGAGAGGTTCGTCTCCTCCCCCCACAAGCTGACCCTGGCGCTGGGGAAGAACATCCACGGCGACCCGTTCATCGCGGACCTGACCCGGATGCCCCACCTCCTCATCGCCGGCGCCACCGGGACCGGGAAGAGCGTCTGCCTGAACACCATGATCACCAGCATCCTCTACAAGGCCAGCCCCGAGGAGGTGAAGTTCATCTTCATCGACACCAAGCGCCTGGAGCTGGGGGTCTACGACCAGATCCCGCACCTCCTCACCCCCGTGGTGACGGAGCCGAAGCATGCCAGCAACGCCCTGAAGTGGGCCACGGTGGAGATGGAGCGGCGCTACCGCTCCCTGGCGGAGTGCGGCGTGCGGAACATCGACCAGTTCAACGCGCTTCTGGCTCTCTCCCGGAAGGAGAAGAAGCCCCTCACCCATCCCGTGGCCACCGCCGACGGCGGAACCCGGGAAGAGGTGGTGAAGCCCCTCCCCTTCCTGGTGGTGGTCATCGACGAGCTGGCCGACCTGATGATGACCGCCGCCGCGGACATCGAGGAGTCGATCACGCGCCTGGCGCAGATGGCCCGGGCGGTGGGAATCCACCTGATCCTCTCCACCCAGCGCCCCTCGGTGGACATCATCACCGGCGTCATCAAGGCCAACTTCCCTTGTCGGATCGCTTTCCGGGTCTCTTCCAAGGTCGACTCCCGGACCATCCTGGACACCAACGGCGCCGAGCAGCTCCTGGGGAACGGCGACATGCTCTTCCTGCCGCCCGGGTCGTCGCGCCTGCTCCGGCTGCACGGGCCCCTGCTGACCGAGATGGAGGCCAACCGGGTCGTGGCCTACCTCAAGAAGCAGGGAAAGCCGGAGTACAACCCGACGGTGACCAAGGGGCCGGACTCGAGGAAGGAGGGGATCGACGACGAGGTGGACGAGATGTACGAGCAGGCGTCGCGGCTGGTGGTGCAGACGGGGCAGGCCTCCATCTCCCACCTGCAGCGCCGGCTGAAGCTCGGATACGCCCGGGCGGCCCGGCTGGTGGACATGATGGAGCGGGACGGGATCGTGGGACCGGGCGAGGGGGCGAAGCCGCGGGAGATCCTGGTCAAGCCCGACTACTTCGACGAGCTGGACCGCCACCGCCGCGCCGTCTCGCCCGATGCGTAGGTGTCGCCGGCCTCCGGGGGTCGCCCCGCGGGTCCTGTCGCCGCGCCTCGTCCCTTCGCCGTCGGGGCCCGGACGATTGGGGCTGTCCGCTGCCCCACCGGCTCCAGGGTCCGAGGCGTAGCGCCACCCGCGGTACAACGCACACATTTGTCGGAGGAGATTGAATGCTAGAGACGGAAACCGCGCCGCCGCCGCGCCGCCCTGCCTGGTGGGTCGAGACCCATCCGCGCGAGGCGGGATGGATCCTGGCGGGGGTGGCGCTCCTGCTGCGACTGATCTACCTCTTCCAGATCAGCCGGACTCCCTTCTACCGCCCCGACCGCCTGGATCCCCTCTTCTATTTCAACTGGGCCCGGGAGATCGCCGCCGGACACTGGATCGGGGACCGGATCTTCGTCCAGAGCCCCCTCTACGCCTACGTCGTCGCCCTCTTCCTGAAGGTCCTGGGCGAGCATTGGGTCTTGCCCATCCTTCCGATCTTCCAGGCGCTGGCGGGGGTGGGGACCTGCCTGCTGATCGTGCGCGTCGGGAAGCGGGTGCTGGACCCGCGCTCGGCCTGGGTCGGGGGGCTGGCGGCGGCGCTTTACGGCCCCTTCCTCTTCTACGAGGGGATGGTGATGAAGACCTTCCTCTCCACCTTTCTCACCGTCTATCTCGTGGACCTGCTCCTGCGCTCCGGCGGGGCGCGCCGGGGCCTTCTCCTTCTCGCCGGCCTCGTCTTCGCCCTGACCTCCCTCGTGCGCGACAACTTCGTCCTGCTCTTCCCGCTCCTCCTGGCGGGCCTCTTCTTCGCCTTCCGGGAGATGTCCCGGCGGGAGCGGCTGCGGGCCTGCCTGCTCTTCACGGCGGGGGCGGCGCTGGGGATCCTGCCCGTCACGATCCGGAATTATGCCGTCGGGCATGAGTTCGCCCTGCTCACCACCGGGGGCGGCGAGGTCTTCTACATCGGGAACAACGCCTACGCCAACGGGCGCTACCTTCCTCCCCCCTTCGTCCACGCCGACCCGGACCGGGAGCACGACGACTTCATCGCCAAGGCCGGCGAGCTCTCGGGGCGGAAGCTGACGCCCGGGGAATCCTCCGCCTTCTGGCTGCGGCAGGGGCTCTCCTGGATCGGATCCAACCCCGGGGGGTGGCTGCGGCTGCTCGCGCGGAAGCTGATCATCTTCTGGAACGCCTACGAGCTTCCCGACAACTACAACTATTACGTGGTCCGGCAGGTCCTCTTGCAACCCCTGAGTCTGCCGGGGATCTTCCTCTTCGTCCCCTTAAGCCTGATCACCTTCGGCCTCGTGACGCCGCTGGGACTGGTGGGGGTCGCCCTGACCTGGCGCCGGTGGCGGGACCTCCTCCTGGTCTACCTGGTCCTCTTCGGCTACATGGGGACGGTCCTCCTCTTCTTCAACTTCTCCCGGTTCCGGGTCCCCATCCTCCCCTTCCTCTGCCTCTTCGCCGGGGCGACTGTGGTGGCTCTGGCGGACGAGGTGAAATCCTGGCTCGCCTGGTTCCGTTCGCCGCGAGCGGCGGCGGTCCCCTCTCCGTGGACGCGGTATTTCCGGAAGCCGCGGGTCCTGGCCTTCCCGGCCCTCTTCCTGCTGTTCGCCTGGAGCGTCAATTTCGTCGGGACCGGCGGGCGGGGGGTCTTCCCGACGCTGCAGATGGAGCGGGAGCTGGGAGACACCTACCGTCTCCAGGGGCGCTTCGCCGAGGCGGAGAGGGAGTACCGCCGCGGACTCCAGATCCTGGGAGACGAGCCGATGGATCCCGCCACCGCGGCGAGCCTGGGGGTGGACCCGGCCCGGATGCGCCAGGAGGTGGAGAACGAGCGGATGGCCCAGGGGGTGAACTTCGCCGCCGTCCGCGGCGGGCTCCACTTCGGCCTTGGCGCGCTCTGGGTGGACCGGGGAAAAGAGATCCTCGAGCAGGACCGGGGGAAGGGCGAGGACCTCATCCGGCGCGGCCTGAAGGAACTGGAGGCGGCCGTCAGGGCCGTCCCCCACCCGTCGTTCCTGAGGCGGCTGGCGGAGGCCTACTCCCTGCTGCGACTCTCCGCCGAAGCCGAGAAGACCTACCGCAGCGCCCTCGGCCTCGCGCCGGGCGACTTCGGCCTCCGCTACGACCTCGCCGGCCTCTACTACGAGACGGGGCGCTACCCGGAGGCCCTCTTGGAGATGCGGGAGGCGAAGAAGGGCGCGAAGACCCTCAGCGCCTACGAGCTCTCCGACTACCACTACGGCCTGGGACTGCTCTGGCTGGACGGCTTCCAGCAGCGGGGGAAGGCCCTCTACCACTTGCGGAAGGCGCTGGAGGCGAACCCCGGCCATCGCGAGGCGAAGCGGATCCGGGAGCTGGTGGCGGAGATCTCCGCGGGCGGGACCCGGCCCGAAGTCGGCGACTGACGGGAGCTTCCGCTTCAGGAGTCCTCGGAGTCGCCGGTGAGGGCTTCCAGGACCTTCCGCGCCGCCGCCTGCTCCGCCGCCTTCCGCGTCCTTCCCCTTCCCCGGGCCAGGACCTTTCCCGCCACCAGCAGCCCCACGAGGAAGTTCCGGCGGTGGGCCGGCCCGCTCTCCTTCAGAATCTGGTACCGGGGGGTGGGATGGCCGCGCGCCTGGAGGAACTCCTGGAGGTTCGTCTTGGCGTCCCGGGCGTCGGGCACGCCCGAGCGGGTGAGCTTCTGGATGTCGGGGGCGAACTGGCGCTCCAGGAAGGCCCGGGCCGCCTCGAACCCGCCGTCCAGGTAGATGGCCGCCACCACCGCCTCGAAGGCGTCGGAGAGGAGCGACCCCTTGGTCCGCGCCCCCACTTTCTCCGCGGTCTTCCCCAGGAGGAGATCGGGGCCGATCCCGAGCCGCCGGGCCTTGGCCGCCAGGATCTCCGCGTTCACCAGGGAGGCCTTGTAGCGGGAGAGGTGCCCCTCGTCCCGGTCGGGGAAGGCCAGGAAGAGCCGCTCGGAGACGAGGCACCCCAGAAGTGCGTCCCCCAGGAACTCCAGGGGCTCGTTGTCGGCGCCTCCCCCGGTGATCTCGTGGGCGTAGGAGGAGTGGGTCAGGGCGCGCCGTAGGAGCTCCTTCCGCTGGAACCGGTGCCCCAGGCGCTCTTCCAGGTCGGGGGCGGACTCTTTCGCGCGGCGGGTCTTCACGGCTTGGCGAGCATCTCCAGCACGGCCTGCTCCTGGGACTTGGCCATCTCCTCCAGCCGCTTCCGAAGGCCCTCCCCCGCCTTCTTCTGCTCCTCCGCCTGCTGTGCGAAGCCCATCGCCTTGTAGACCTCCGCGAGGCTCAGATGGACCTCCGCCTCCACCGGCGTGGGCCTCCCCTGGGTGTAGGCCCATTGTAGATATCGGCCCAGGAACTCCGAGGCGCCGACCAGGTTGCCCTTCTCCTTCTGGATCAGGCCGAGGTAGTACAGGGCGAGGGGTGCCCCCGACTCCCCCTTCGCGGAGAGGGCCTTCGCCAGGTCGGCCTCGCTCTCCTTGTGGCGCTTCAGGTAGTAAAGGGCGCGCCCGTGGTGGAAGAGGATCTCCGGGTCGGAGGGGCTCACCTCCAGCGCCGCCCTGAGATACTGCTCCGCCGCGGAGTAGTTCTGCCGATCCGAAGAGAAGCCGGCGAGGCTCCTCAGGGCGTTGACGTTCTTCGGATCGGCCTCCAGCGCCCTGTGCCACTCCTCGACCGCGGGAATCTGCTCCATCCGAAGGTAGTGGGCGTCCCCCAGGACCTGGTGCCCGTCGGCCGCGTCTCCCCGGGCGATGAGCGCCTCCGCCAGGTCGGCGGCGCGCACCGCGTCGCCGATGGCGACGGCGGCCCGGGCGATCCGGAGGAGAAGCGCGTTCCCCTCCGCGCCCTCCCGCACGCCGGCGATCCGATCCGCCAGGCCCGTGGAGAACCGGTCCAGGGCTCGGGCCGACTCTTCGGAGACCGGCTCGGCCCCCGCCCGGTAGCCGGCCCAGGCCAGCGGCGCGTTGCCGTCGGTGAGGACCCGGCCGCTCCGGATGAACTCCTCGAGCCCCTTCCCCGAAAGACGATGGCGCAACACCAGCAGCTCGGAGGAGGCCAGGCCGATCCGGCCCAGATCCGACCGGACCTTCTCCCGGTCGATGGCGGCCTGGATCGATTTCAGATCGAACCGGATCGTCTCGCCCGAGGCCAGGAGCAGCGCCTCGTGATAGTAGGTCTGAAGGAGGATTACATCGGCGAAGGCCGTGCGGGCGGTCCTCGCCACCGACGCCAGCTCGGCGGGGCCCAGCCCCTGGAGGGGAAGGGACTGGGCCAGGAGCCCTCCCCGGCGCAGTCTCGAGGCGGCGAGCCGGTAGAACGAGGCTGTGAAGAGGGAGCGGGAGGAGGCGGCCTCGGGGGCGGTGGCCAGGCAGAGGATCAGGTCGTAGGCGCCTGGGCCCTTTGCCCGGAGGAGCTGCGTCGGGTCTTCCGCGACCAGGTTCAGGCGCGAATCGGACCGGGGGGAGCGGTTGGCCGGCTCGAACCGGCGGGAGGCCTCCACCACCGCGGCCTCCGCCTCCGCCACGTCCAGGGTTTTCAGGGGGTGGAGGAGGAGCGACCCGGCGCCGATCCCGCTCCCGTAGCCGATGAGGAGGACGTCCCGGGCGCCTGGGCGGATCACCATCGGGATCTCGGCGGAGAGGATCTGCGGGATCAGATCGTAGTAGGTGGTGCCCGCCGCCGCACCGTCCACGGTCAGGGCCAGGATCGGGCTGACCCGGGCCTCCACCCTCTCCACCGCCACCGTAGCTTCGCCCCCCTCCCGGTAAAAGGAAAGGTCCGCCTTGCGGCGGGCCTCCCGGTAGGCCGCCGGGTCGCCCTGGAATCTCTCCAGGATCTCCCGGGCATAGCGGTGGACCCCGGAGGAGAGGAGCCGCGGGTCTCCCGGGACGCTCCCCAGGGCCAGGAAGAGGGTAAGGCCTCCGGCCGCCAGGATCCCGGCGACCCGCAG
>Ga0315288_10001278_pt1 | contig 32438 bp, 35 predicted proteins | sample YL17G11_20_MG_FD_203454 | JGI IMG/M metagenome (GOLD analysis project Ga0315288, IMG submission 203454) | Sediment microbial communities from Yellowstone Lake, YNP, Wyoming, USA - YL17G11_20 | ecosystem: Environmental > Aquatic > Freshwater > Lake > Sediment | place: USA: Wyoming | collected...
TCGACATCCTCTGGCGCCGGGTTTACGAGGTGACGGGCGGGACCTGGAAAAAGGAGGGCGGCGTCTGGGTCCCCGCCGTCCTTTCCTATTACCTGTCCATGGCCTGCCACCATTGCCAAAAGCCGATATGCGGCGAAGCCTGTCCGACGCAGGCCATCTATAAGCGCGATGACGGCATCGTCATGCTCGAAACGCTGGCCTGCATCGGATGCCGCTATTGCGAGTGGGCCTGCCCTTACGGCGCGATTCAGTTCGACCCGGCCAGCCGAGTAGTCACGAAATGCCATTTCTGTTACGACTATCTGGCCCTGGGCGAACCGCCGGCCTGCGTCGCCGCCTGCCCGATGAGGGCGCTGGACTTCGGCGACTTGTCCGAGCTGAGCAAAAAATATGCGGGCACGCGGGAGATCTTCCCCCTCCCCGAGGCTTCGCTCACCGAGCCGGCCCTCATCATCAAGCCGCATCGCGACGCGGCCCGCGCGTCCAAGGACACCGCCGAAGTCGCCAACTGGGAAGAGATCTGACATGTCCCTGACGGCGGCGAAAGAATGGCCGCTGATCGCCTTTACCCTTCTCTCCCAGATCGCCGTAGGAGCGTTCTGGACGCTCGCTGCCGCCACTCTTTTTTCCTGGGAAGCGCGGGTTCGAGGGGAGAACGAGTTCCTGGTCCTTCCGGGGCTCGTGATCGTCGCCGCGCTGCTCGTCGCGGCGGCCGCTCTCTCTTTTTTTCATCTCGGACGGCCCAAGCGCGCCGTCCTCGTCCTGGCCAATCTCCGCACGTCTTGGCTGAGCCGTGAGATACTCTTTGAGTTGGCCTTCCTGGCCATGGTCGTCCTCCTCGCCTTTTTCTCCTGGCGGAGGGCGGAACGCACGGCGCTCGTCCAGGGAGCCTATATCCTCGCCTCCCTGTTCGGGGCGCTCTTTCTCTACAGCATGTCGAGGCTTTACATGTTGAGGACGGTCCCCGCCTGGCACGGTCTCTATACGCCACTCTCCTTTTTCCTGTCGGCCCTGCTCCTGGGACCATTGGCGGCCGCGGCCGGGCAAAAGCGGCTCTTCACCTTCCCGGAACGGGCGTACGCCTTCCAGGATGTCGTGGGGGTCTCGGCTCTCGCCGCCGTCGCCCTCATCGTCCTGGTGATCCTCCTCTTCACGCCGAGGATCGGTTTTTTAAGGACAAAAACGGCCACGCTTCTCGAATTTCCCGCCCGCCGGATGTACCCTTTCCTAGTCTTCCGTCTCCTCTTTCTCGCGGCGGCCGTATTCTTTATCGTCCTGTATCATGACGTCGAGCGCGGCGCACTGATGACCCTGGCCTTCGTCAGCGCCGGCGCGGCCGAGATCCTGGGACGCTATCTGTTCTACGCGGTCTACAGCCGCCTGGGCGTTTGACGATGATGACAAAAGGAACCGACGCTCTCGAGGCCGTCCAGGCCCGCTATCCCGGCCTGGTCGAAAAGGTCCGCAGGCTGATCGAAGGCTCCGAGAGGCGATTCACGGGGCGCTCCGGGAAGCAGGATAGCTATCTCTGGGAACATACGACGCACGTCGCGTCGCTGGCCTTCGATCTGGCCCGCGCCGAAAAAAAGGATCCGGTCGTCCCGGCCGTCGCCGCTCTCTTTCACGACGCGGGAAAATTCATGGAAGGCGATTATCATAAAGGCTCGCGCCCGGAAGAGGAAGACGCGGCGCGGTTGGCGGACGCGGCCCTGCGCGACGTGGGGATGAGGCCCCGGGATATCCGGCGAGTCGCCTTCGCCCTCCGCTCGCTGTACAACGCGCGCGCCGCCAGGAACGCTATCGCCGACCTCGTCCATGACGCCGATTTCCTCTCGAAATTCGGGGCGCTGGGCATAGCCCAGTTCTTCATCAAGTCCACGCTCCGCGGACAGACCCTGCGGAGCGCTCTTCTGAGCTCGCTGAGCAAGGAGCTGACCTACGCCGCCGGCCTGCCCGGCAATATGCGGACGAAGGCCGGAAAAAGGCGGGCCGAGAGAAAGTCGGCCGAGACGATGAGGTTTTTCCGCTCGCTGTTGATAGAACTCCGGGAGACGCGGATCGCGGATGTCGTCGTGAAACGCGTCCTCGTAGAACCGGCCTCCCGCCCGGGCAAGCCCGTCGTCGTCCGGTTGGCCGTCCCCCGCGTCTGCGATGCGTGCGGAGGACGATGGACGATCGCCCACCGGACCGAACGCGGGACCAAATGCGAAAAGCTCGAGGCGGAGATCAACTGCGCGATGTGCGGCCGGCGTTCGAGCTTTTCGTTCTGTCTTCCGGAAATCCCCGAGAGGGACACATGATCCGAAGAGATTTCTGTAAAACTCTTCCCTGCGCGGCCCTGGGAGCGGTCGCGACCCTATCGGTCGGGAAAATCTCACTGGCCAAGGAGGCGAACATGGCGAAAAAGGTGACGGCCGTCAAGGCCAAGGTCCTCAGCGTGAAAGGGACGTGCAGTCTCGGCCACAAGGTCGGGGACGTCGTGACCTTCACTGAAACGGGCGTCCAGGGCAAGATCTGCATCCACGCTCTGTACAGCATGATGCCGGCGGTCTTCGCCATGCTCTATGACGCCCAGTTCCCCTGGCTCGAAGACAAGGACAAGAAGACGCATCCGTGCACGGACGCGGCCAATCCCGTCGTGTTCGAGATCGCCAAGGTCAGAGAGGAATAAAATAAATCAAAGGAGGCCCTCCGTGAACCTGAGTGCCGACGAAAAGGTCCTGGCCCTGTTCAAAGACTCCGATGCCCTGCTCCAGGGGCATTTCAAGCTGACGTCCGGCAAGCACTCGGAATGGTATTTCGAGAAGATCCGCCTCATCGAAAAGCCGTCCGCCCTCGAAAAGCTCGTCGATCTCCTCGCCGAGAGGATCCGGGCCGCCGGAAAGGACTTCGATTTCGTCGTCTCCCCGGCCTATGGGGCCATCGCCATCGGCTTCCTGGTCGCGCTCAAGCTCGGCAAAAGATTCGCCTTCACCCAGCGTGTGGACGAAAAGATGTCCTTCCGGGCGGGTTTCACCGGGATCGACGGCTCCAAAGCCGTCATCGTCGAGGACATCCTGACGACGGGCGGCTCGATCAACGAGGTCGTCGACAGTCTGAAGCTGCGCGGGGTCGAGATCGCGGGGATCTACGTGCTTGTCGACAGGACGGCCGGCGAAGCGCTGATCGAAGGACGGCCGGCGGGAAGCCTGCTGTCCCTGAAAGTCGAAGCCTTCGAACCCGACGTCTGCCCCTTCTGTAAAAAGGGAATGGCCCTGACGAAACCGGGCGCCTCGGACAAGAAGATCTGATAAGCGGATCATAAAAAAGGAGCATGCGATGGCCCTCAAGCATTATCGTATCCGTCCGGCGATCATCGCCGTTTCGCTCGCGGCTTTTTTCTGCGCTGCGCCCTTGCGCGCTCAACTGATCGAAGACGAGCGGAACACGATCGACATCGTTAAACGGCTGAAGAACTCCGTCGTTTTCATCACGAACATCGGACTCGTCCGGGACTGGTATTTCAACGAAGCGAAAGTGCCCAAAGGCAGCGGATCGGGATTCATTTGGGACGACCAGGGCCGCATCGTGACGAATTTTCATGTGATCCAGGACGGGATCGAATTCAGCGTCACCCTGCCCAACCGGGAGCAGCGCCCGGCGAAAGTGGTCGGGAAGGACGAAAAGAAGGACATCGCCGTCCTCCAGGTCCAGGGCGACCTGAAAGGGCTGTCCCCGGTCAAGGTCGGGACGTCCAGGGACCTGGAGGTCGGGCAGAAGGTGATCGCCATCGGCAATCCCTTCGGGTTCGATCACACCGTCACCACGGGCATCGTCAGCGCCCTGGGCCGACAGATGCTCGGGGTGGGCGAGGTCACCATCCGCGACATGATCCAGACCGACGCCTCGATCAATCCCGGAAATTCAGGCGGCCCGCTGCTCAATTCGTCGGGAGAACTCATCGGCATGAACACGATGATCGTCTCGCCTTCCGGCACCTCGAGCGGCCTCGGCTTCGCCGTTCCCATCGACACGATCAAGAAGATCGTCCCCGAGCTCATCCGCTTCGGCAAGGTCATCCGGCCGGACCTGCCGGTGACCCTGCTGTCCGATGCGTATGCCCGCCGCTTCGGCATCGAAGACAAAGGCGTGGCCATCGTCGAGGTCAAGGCCGGCAGCGAGGCCGCCCGGCAGGACCTCCGAGGGATCAACCAGGATCGCCGCGGCTATCTCTATCTCGGCGACGTCATCACGGCCATCGATCAAACCCCGATCAAGTCCTATGACGACCTCTACTCGGCGCTGGAGAATTACAAGATCGGGGACATCGTGACCCTCACCGTCACCCGGGACGGCAAGGCGCGCCGGGTCCGGATCTCGCTGGTCAAAAGCGATTGAGCCAAGTATTGACATTCATATGCTAATAACATATATTAGCATATGGAGTATGATATGGTAAGAAAATCGATCATTATGGACAGGCATCTTTTTTACGAGCTGGATCGGTTCGCAAAAAAAGAACAGAGAGATTTTTCCAATGCCCTGCGCTACGCCGCCAGAATCGGCCTTATCGCCCTGGACAATCCGGAACTGACGATCGAGGAGATCAAAGACATTCTAGAAGCTCAGGTCGATTACGAGGCCGGCAGAATGTCCGAACTCAAGCTCGAAGAGTCATGAAGCTTCTTGAAACCTCGAAATTTTCCAAACTCAGGAAGAAAATTCGAGATGAAGCGGAGTCCGTGGCCCTAAAATCGGCGATCATGGAAATCCTCAAAGATCCTCAGAGCGGGAAAAAGCTGAAAGGCGAGCTGGGACAACTTCGATCCTATTCCTATACGGCGAGAGGCCGGGCCAGACGCCTCATATATCACTGGGGAAAAGACGTATTGGTACTCTTTTCTTTCGGCCCGCGCCAAGGAATATACAAATGAGCATATTCTCAGAATATCTCGACGCCCTTTCAAAAAAGCTCGGCGGCGGAATCGCCACGGAACACACCTACCGTTTCGCCATCCAACAGTTGTTGGAAGTATCCGGAGATCATATCACCGCCACGAACGAACCAAAACGGACCGCCTGCGGCGCGCCTGATTTCAGCATCACCCGCAAAAACGTGCTCCTCGGGTATGTGGAGACCAAAGACATCGGCACGAGTCTCGACGAAATGGTACAGGGTAAAGGACCGCATGGAAGGCAATTCATCCGCTATCGAGACGGCCTGCCGAACTGGATTCTCACCGACTATCTTGAGTTTCTTTGGTTCGTGCACGGCAAGAAAAGGCTCGCCGCCCGCCTCGCCGAAGTAGACGCCAAAGGCAAAATAAGGCCGGAGCCGGACGCCGAGAAAAAACTGGGACAGCTGCTTCAAGCGTTTTTCACGGAGCCCGCATTGACTGTCGCTACGGCAAAAGACCTGGCCGTGAGCATGGCCCATATGACGCGCATTGTCCGCGATTTGATAACCGAGGCGCTCAAAAAGGAAGTGGAGGAAACCGAACAGCGCCGGGTGAAAGAAAAGGCCGGCGGATATAGCGCCGCTCCTTCTGCACGGGGACCCTGGTTAGAGCAATGGCTGGCAGCCTTCCGTGAAGTCCTTATCCCGGACCTCGACGAAGCTCAATTCGCCGACATGTTCGCCCAAACGCTGGCCTATGGCCTATTCGCGGCGCGCGTCCATATGCCGCCGGATAAACAATTTTCCCGGGAATCAGCCGCCTTCAATCTGCCGAAGACGAATCCTTTTTTGCGTAAGCTCTTTCAGGAAATCGCCGGCGATATGCCCGACGTTATCGCTTGGGCGGTGGACGACATCGTCGAACTTCTCAAACACGCCGACATGGCCGAAATTCTAAAGGACTTTGGCAAAGGCAAAGGAAAAGAGGATCCCGTCGTTCATTTCTATGAGACTTTTCTGGCCGCCTACGATCCTAAGATGCGCGAACTGCGCGGGGTTTATTATACGCCCGAGCCCGTCGTCAGCTACATCGTTCGTTCCATCGACCACCTGCTGAAAACTCGTTTCAATCGTCCGAAAGGCCTCGCTGACGAAAATACGCTCATTCTCGATCCGGCCACGGGCACCGGGACATTTCTTTACTTCGTCATCGATCAAATTCACCAAAGTTTTGCAAAACAAAAAGGCGCCTGGGACGACTATGTCGCCAACCATCTTCTAAACCGCATTTTCGGCTTTGAGCTTCTCATGGCTCCATATGCCGTTGCTCATCTTAAGCTCGGGATGCAGCTCGAGCAGACCGGCTACAAGTTCGGTTCCGACCAGCGCCTCGGAGTTTTCCTCACCAATACGCTCGAAGAAGCCGCCAAGAAAAGCGAACAGCTTTTTGCCGGCTGGGTCGCCGATGAAGCCAACGCGGCGGCGAAGATCAAGAATGATCTGCCTATCATGGTCGTGCTTGGTAATCCTCCGTATTCCGGCATTTCCGCAAATGTCAGCGAGTGGATCGAGAATCTCTTACAAGACTTTAAAGTCACTGTCCGCGAGGAGGAGCGGCAAATTCAAAGATTGTCGAACGATTATGTGAAGTTCATCCGCTTTGCTGAGTGGCGACTCGAAAAGACAAACCAAGGAATTCTCGGATTCATCACAGATAACGGATACCTGAATGGGATTCTCTTTCGAGACATGCGGCAGTTTCTAATGAAGGGTTTCTCTCAGATCTATATCCTAAACTTGCATGGTGTCGCCCTCCGAGGCGCCGCCAAGAAATCAGAAGAAGACGAGAATGTCTTTGATATCACTCAAGGTGTCGCGATCGCGCTATTTGTAAAAGATCCAATCGGTGAATCACCCGCTAAAATCTTCTATGCTGATTTGAAGGGCACGCGAGAGAAGAAATACGATATTCTATCAGAAACCGACTTGAGAAAGACGATCTGGAAAGAGATTTCTCCGAGAGCGCCACACTGGTATTTTGTTCCTTTCTCATCAGATTCCGATTACTCATCCTGGCCATATTTTCTTGAGATAGTTGGGACGGGAAATCCCAAGCAAGATCGCGATCACAGATACGGAACAGGTATCAAAACTCGACATGACGATTTCGTGATTGGCTGGTCACCAGAAGAAGCAATAACTCTCGTTAAAAGAATTGCGCATCGCCAAGAAACTGATGAACAATTAATCGATAAACTTGGCCTTTGTACAACTGCCCACTTCGATATCAAACGAGCACGGACACGTGCAGAGGCAAATGATCTTTCAAAATACATTCGGCCAATTGCCTATCGTCCTTTCGATACGCGATATTTCGTCTATCTGAGGGAATTTATATGTGAGCCAAAAGTAGAAACGATGCGGCATTTACTCCAGCCAAAGAACTTGGCGATGGCGGTTCTTCGGCGTGATCGAAGAGAATTAGTTGCAGGCTATTTCGCGGTCCGCGGGTTAGTGTCAAAGGACTTAGTCTCTAACCTAGATGATGCGGTAATTTGGCCGCTTTACGAGTCTATCCAGCAAACTAATGATAAACTTTCATTTCATTCAGAAAGTGCAAGTCGGCCCAATCTCGGACCCTCATTTCTAAAAGCGCTGGCAGAAAAACTGAAGCTGCCGCAGACGGAGCCACATGGTTTGCTGAAAGGCATTACACCTGAAGATATCTTCCACTATGCCTATGCGGTGTTTCATTCGCCAACCTATCGGACGCGTTACGCCGAGTTCCTAAAGATCGATTTTCCACGCTTGCCGCTGACGAGCGAACTTAAGCTTTTCCGCGCTCTCGCCGCTAAAGGCGCCGAGCTGGTTGCGCTCCACCTCCTCGAATCGCCCAAACTCCATGATTTTATCACCGCGTTCCCCGAAAAAGGCGACAATGTCGTTGAAAAAGTTCAATATGCCGAAAAAGACAAGCGCGTTTGGTTCAATAAGAATCAATACTTCGAAGGCGTGTCCAAGAAGGTGTGGGAATTTCATGTCGGCGGCTATCAGGTCTGCGAGAAATGGCTCAAAGATCGCAAAGGCCGGCCGCTTTCGTACGACGACACCCAACACTACCAAAAGATCGTTGTCGCCTTGAATGAAACCATCCGCCTGATGGCCGAGATCGATAAGTTGATCCCCTCCTGGCCGATCAAATGAATCGCGAAACGATAACATATAAAAAAAGCAAAATCATGGTTACAGCGCTTCTTCCTGGAGAAAAAGAATGAGAAATCTCACGACGAAGAACGTCTTTAAGAATGGATTTTATAAATAATTTATCCATGAGACCCCGCGAACTTTATACGATCGGATACGAAGGTCGAGAGATCGAAGAATTCGTTTCATGTCTCAAATCGCACAAAATCGGGCGTCTCATTGACGTTAGGGAAATTCCCATATCGAGGAAAAAGGGGTTTTCAAAATCCGCATTAAAAAAAAGATTTGAATCCGAGCACATTGAATATGTTCATCTTCGCTCATTGGGGAGTCCGTCGACAATTCGCCATAAGCTGAAATCGGATCACGATTACGACTATTTTTTTAACGCTTATTTAAGATATTTATCCCAAAATCACAATGCCGTCGTCGAGGCCTATCGCTATATTCAAGACGGCATGAATTGTCTCATGTGCTTTGAGCGAAACCCGGAAAAATGCCACCGCACGGCCGCAGCCCAAAAAATTAGCGAATATGCCGGAAACGGTTTGAAAATATTCCATATTTGAAAACATTACGATTCGAAACCAAGAAAATCCTCATAACGGTCAAAGCCTACCTGCACCGTTTTCAAAAAGTATTCGCGGTTCTGGGCGTTTTTTATCCCCCCAAAGAAAAATAATATCTATTGATCAACATAAAGCATTGTTACAGAGAGCTCATTCTTGCTTGACTTCCTCGATCGATTCATTTATCGTAATACCTAATGATGATCGATTGAGGTATCGTATGGAGCTAGTTAAAATATCCCCTAAATATCAGATCGTTATCCCCAAAAAAGTCCGGGCGGCGCTCCGGCTCAAACCGGGGCAAAGGATTCAAGTCATTCCTCTCGGCGACCGGATCGTGCTCGTGCCGGAGCGGAAAATCGGCGATATGCGCGGCTTCCTTCGGGGCATCGACACCGATTTCGAGCGGGAGCGAGAACGGCTGTGAATCTCGTCGATTCGTCGGGGTGGCTCGAATATCTTGCCGACGGTCCTAACGCCTCCTTCTACGAAAAACCGCTCGGGGTGTCGGGCGAGCTCATTGTTCCGACCCTGTGTTTGTATGAAGTCTTCAAAGTCGTCCTCCGCGAGCGCGGCGAGAGCGACGCCATTCAAGCCGCGGCCCTGATGCAGCAAAGCCGGCTCGCGGAACTGACGGGAGATGTCGCCCTGCTGGCCGCGCGCCTCAGTCTCAAAAACAAAATCCCCATGGCCGACAGCATCATCGCCGCGACGGCGGCGCTCTTTAAAGCGGTCATCTGGACCCAGGATGAAGATTTCAAAGCTCTTGAAGGCGTGAAATTTATCCCCAAGAAAAAAGCGTAAAATCGGAAGGGACATATTAGCGTGTCCCCTTTTCAAGCGTCTCCCCCCTCTTAAGAGAATTGACTCTCCTCCCCGAAATTGATATTTTCGGATTTCCGCGAACGCATTCCTCAAGGAGGCCGGCGATGACGATCCTGAAAAAAACTCTTGTGGCGGCGATGGTCCTACTGCCGTTCATGGCCTATTCCCTGAACGAGCAATCCAAGGTCGATGAGACCATGGTAGCCAAGATCCGCGAGGAGGGCTTTCAGCGCTCCCAGGTCATGGACATCGTCGGCTACATGACCGATGTCCTGGGCGCCCGGCTGACCCTGTCTCAGGATATGAAACGGGCCCAGGCCTGGGCCAGGGACAAAATGGAGAAGCTCGGCCTGGTCAACGCCGTCATCGAGCCGTTCATGGATTACGGCGCCGCCTGGGATAATGAATATTTCTCCCTTCACATGCTCGAGCCGGACTATCAATACATGATGGGATTCCCGCTGGCCTACACGCCCGGCACGAATGGAAAAGTCACCTGTCAGGCCGTTCTGGCCGAGATCCAGACGAAAAAGGACCTGGAGAAATTCCGGGGCAAGCTGAAAGGCGTGGCGGTCCTGGCTTCGCCGCTGGTCGCCATCGACCTGGCCGCCCTTCCCCAAGGTTTCTCGCGCCGGACCGATGAGGAATTGAAAAGGCTCGAGCAGACCATCGTTCCGCCCGCGCCTCGCGCCGCTCCCCCGGCTCCGTCCAATCCCGACCTCGTCCGGCCCGAGGAGAAGATCGCTTTCTTCAAGGCCGAGGGCGCCCTGGCCGTCCTCCAATGCGACGGCGGGTCGTTCGGGATCGTTCGCGGCTTCGGCCGGCCTGGCGTGAACAACGACAAGTGGGCCCGCGAGAAGGACCTGGCCTCGATGCCGATCATCGAGGTGACGCCCGAGCATTACAACCGGATGGTCCGGATCCTGCGGCGGAACATCCCGGTTAAAATCGAGGTCGAAGTGCGCAACCGGATCGGCGAGGCAGTCGAGAAAGCCTCGAACGTCGTCGGCGAGATCCCGGGGACCGATCTCAAGGACGAAGTGGTGATGATGGGGGCCCACTTCGATTCCTGGCACGCCAGCCCCGGCGCGACAGACGATGCCGGCGGCTGTGCCGTCGCCCTCGAGGCGGCCCGCATCCTGAAGGCGGTCGGGGCCAAGCCCCGCCGGACGATCCGGGTGGCCTTTTGGGGCGGCGAGGAACAGGGCTTGCACGGTTCCCGCGAATACATCCTGAAGCATTTCGGCGATCCGCGGGATCCGAAGAAGGGCGTGACGCCGGACTACGAGAAATTTTCGGTCTATTTCAACCAGGATTACGGCGCGGGCGCGTTCCGCGGGATCAACCTCCAGGGCAACGAGTTCGTCCGCCCGATCTTCGCCGAATGGATGGCTTCCTTCCGCGACCTGGGCCTAACCGCCATCACCATCCAGAGCGTGGGCAGCACCGACCACGTCTCATTCGACCGGGTCGGTCTTCCCGGCTTTCAGTTCCTCCAGGACCGCGTCGGCATCGGCGGCCACGCCAACATGGACTTCTACGACACGCTCGTGCCGGAGGACCTGATGAAGAACGCCGTCATCATGGCCTCCTTCGTCTATCACGCCGCCATGAGCGACGCGCGGATCCCCCGGAAGACGATCAAATAGGAACGGAGGAGGAGCGCATGGCGGACCAACTTTTATCGACCCGGGTGACGTGGACAGAAAAGCTGCATTTCCGGGGACAGGCGGAGCATGATCAGATTGTGGCCATCGATCACGCTCCTCCGCTCGGCGACGGAAACGGCCTCAAGCCGATGGAACTCCTATTGATGAGCCTGGCTTCCTGCAGCGCCCAGACCGTCATTTCGCTCCTCCAGAAGATGACGCAGGACGTCCGGGGATTCGTGGTTGAAGCCGAAGGCGCGCGACGCGCCGAGCACCCGACCGTCTTTACCGAGATCCGCCTAGAATATGAGGTCGAGGGCGTCAGCCTCAGCGCGGAAGCCGTGGAAAAGGCCATCCGGCTGTCCGAGGAGAAATATTGCCCCATCTGGGCCATGCTGAAGCCGGGCGTGAAGATATCGTTCTCCTATAAGATTCAAACGGTTTGAACGAGCCTTTCCCAGGTTCGGCTACGACGATCATGATTCTCTCCTTGATGCGTTTAGCCAGTTGTGCTACATAATGAATTAATAAGGGCTGATGCTTAAGAAACAGGAAGGAATCGTGTGATCTGCAAGAAATATTCGGCTGGAATTGCTATCGGATTATCCTTTGTCCTCGCCTACGGAATTCTATTCGGCCAGGCTCCAGATGAGGTGCTTAAAACCGTGGTCTTCGTCTCCAAGGCCAAGGTTCTTTCAGGGGATATGCTCAAATTGGCTCTCCAGATTAAGATCAAGAAGAAATGGCACGTTCACGCCAACCGACTCGCGGACGAATTTCTTGTCCCAACCACACTGACTATCGAGCCGCAAGAGGGCTTCGAGGTCCTAGAGACCATCTACCCCAAACCGAAACTCGGAAAATACGACTATTCCGAAACTCCCCTCGAAGTTTTTGAGGGTGACGTATTGATCGGAGCCCTCCTCCAGATCGCGCCAGGTCTTTCCCCAGGCCTGCGACAGCTGAAGGCCAGGTTCAAATACCAAGCCTGTGATAATCAGGGTTGCCTTCCGCCGAAGACGATTGACATCATGCGCCCTGTCGAAATCGTCGCAGAAGGGCCGCCCTCCCGAGAAAGCTATCCTGAGATTTTCAATAAGATTACATTTACGAAACTGCGATGAAACATGCGGGGGGAATCTGATCTGATCCTCTTCTCGTCAAGAAGCATATCCTTGGAAAAAAGACGATTTAGGTATCGACTGATGTTGGCCTTGGTCTTCTCCGCTATTTTGATTTTTTCGGCCGTCCCCGCTCTCGCCCAAAAGCCGATCGACTTTACCCTCCAGGATATGGACGGAAACCCCGTCAACCTCAACGACTTCCTCGGCAAGAACGTCATTCTCATCGACTTCTGGGCGACATGGTGCGTTCCCTGCGTTAAGGAACTGGCCCACTTCCAACGCTTCCACGAAGCGTACAAAGACAAAGGTCTTGTCGTCCTAGCCCTCTCCGAAGACGGCCCGGAATCCACCGCTTTGGTCAAGCCGTTCGCTAAACGCTATAACTATTCGTTCACGATCCTCCTCGACAGTGAATCCCGCGTTCTCGCGCTCTACAATCCCCGTGTCGTCCTTCCTTACACCCTTCTCATCGATCGCTCTGGCCGCATCGCCAAGGTCCATCAAGGCTACAGCCTTGGCGATGAAAAGAAAATCGAGGAGGAAATCCTGGACCTGCTCGAACCTCAAGAAACGACGGCTGAGCGCAAGATCTCAATCAGCCTGAACGAGGCTTTCCTTTTCCGTTATTTTTCAGACCAGGACTACGTCCGGTCGGTTCGGGGCGGGCGGGAATCGCAGATCATCAACAGGCTCGACCTGACCGCCGCCACGGGTGCGTTCTTGATCGGGGGGCGAGCGGATGCCGATCTCGATTTTTCGCCTTCTCAGGGAAATTATAGCTTGGCCAAAAAGTTCCTGGAATACAACGCGAAACGCCTCCATGTCCGACTCGGGGATTATTACTACACGGTGGGACGCGGCCTTGCCTTCAGCCTTCTGAAGACGTTCGAAAAAGAAGGACTTGAATACATTATCGACACAACCGTCACCGGAGGCAAGGCGTCCGTTTCCGCGAAGAACCTCTCGGCCGAGGCCTTCGGCGGATGGATCGATCGGGATTCATCCGGGGAGGGAGGAGAGATTGTTCGCGACGCGGTCTTCGGCGGTGGGCTCAACTGGTCGAAGCCAGGATTGGGCGGCTTAAAATTCAGTTTCGTCGGATCGGAACTCAAGCCCGGGACGACGCTCGGCCATAAGTCGGTGACCATGGAATCCGTCGCCTTGGACATTCCCAACATCGGGGACAAGGCCAAGGTTTACGGCGAGTTCGTGCTCGCTCAAAAAAAGAAATATTATGAGGCGGACCGCTTGGCCGGCCACGGCGTTTATCTCGAATCGAGCGTCTTCCTAAAGAACCTGACCTTGCTTTTCGAATTCAAGGATTATAAAAACCTGGACTTCGAGTACAACCGGCCGCCGCTTCTCGAAAGCGAGCAAATCCCGATCATGGCCAGCCAATACGCGAATATTTCGAACGATATCACCGGGGCGTCGGCCCGGATCGATTATTACTTTCCCGCGGCTTCGACCCTCCTTTTCGGGAAAGCGATCTATCTCGACGACAATCCGGGGTACGCGCCCCGGACGATCGCTCATCTCTTTGCCGGGATCGAGAAGAAATTCAAGGAGACGGGCTGGTGGACCGTCCTCGCCGGCATCAGGCAGGAGAACGCGTCTTCGCTCGTTTTTTACTACACGGCCGGCCGAACGCTCCATTTCCAGGCCAATCTGAGCTATCCCATTACGCATAAGCTGAGTCTCGAGGCCGACATTGAAAACAAGGATTTCAGCGGGAGATTGAATTTCGGCGGAAAATTTCTGACCTATCACGAAACGCGGTCTTATCTCTCATTTTGCTATTCGCCGACCCTCATCCTGACGCTGTTTTACGACCGGACGACCGACCCGGAGATCTTGACTTATAAAGATCAAAAGAACTGGTTCGGGGGTCAGATCGAGATCAAATTCTCCCAAGCGAATTTTATCCGCATCTTCATGGGCTCGAACAAGGGCGGCGTGAAATGCGCCGGCGGCGTGTGTAAGTTCTTCCCGCCGTTCCAAGGCGTCCGGATCGACTCGGTGTTCCGCTTCTGACGGCAGGCGACCGCCTCTATAAATATTTTTTTAGGATGTCTTCGACCTCGCTTTGATTCCAGCCCTCGGTCTTGTAACGAATGGTCATGTTCCGATCGAGAACATGGGGCAGGGGAATGCTCGCTTGCCGGAACATATTGTAGATCGTCTGCCGGTTGTCGTCGAGGACGGGAAAAGTCAGGCCATAGGTGTGAGCCCAGACGAGCGGATCGCCTTCAATGAGAATGAGGATGTACATGAATCCTTGGCTCTTGTATTTCTGATAGAACTCCTCGGCGTGCTCGGCCTTCGCCCGGCAGGGGGTGCACCAGTCGGCCGTAAAATCCACGAGGAGGACTTGGCCGTGAAAATCATAGAGGTTCACGCTGTTGCCATTCTGATCCCTCGCGGCGAAGTTGGGGGCGATCCGGCCTACCGCGGATCCGGTGGAAGCGCTTGAAGCCGAGAAGTTCAGATCTTTCCGGGTTGCGCCGCCGACTTCATAATTGGACGGCGAAAACTCCGTCCCGATCATCGAGGGAGTCACGATGTATTGACGTGCGGCCAGATTCGTGAAGCTGAATTTTCCATCGGCCCCGGTGATCGTGCTCTTGGACCCGTCCCAAGAGAGATAGACGGTCACGCCCGCAAAAGGCGCTCCGCTGTTCAATATCAATCCGCTGATTTCGATCGTCTGGTCGCCGTCAGGGCCGGTCGGAACCCCCTTTTTACAGCCGCTCCCAAAACCCGCGCTCAAGACAACAAGGCTTATCACGAAGATTCTGAGCTCCATGGCTATTCTCTTCGTCGTCATCATCCCCTCCTTTTCACGAACCTTTTCTAGACATTCTGGGTGGAGGCTTTCTTCGGCCAGAACTCATAGCCGATGGCGCCGCGAGGGCAGGCTTCGAGGCACCGCAGACAACGGATGCATTCAGAGCTATTCGGCGCTTCCCGGATGTTGATCCGGACGGGGCAATGGTCATGACATGTTCGACATTCGGCGCATTTGTCGGGATCAACGATCATCCGGAATAAGCTGCCCTTATTGAAAAATCCAAGAATCACCCCAAGAGGACAGGTCGTCCGGCAAAATGCCCGCTCGCTTAGAACGATCCAGATCAGAAACAGGGTTAAAACGGCCGTTTTCCAGCCGAACAGGAAACCGATCTGATCGCGGATGCCCGAATTGAGGGCCACAAGCGGAAATCCGGCTTCGAGCGTGCCCGCCGGACAAAGAAAGGCGCAAAACCAGGTCTTCCCCATCCCGAATTCGTCCATGAGAAGCAGCGGCAGGGCGACGACCATGACCGCCAGGACGACATACCGAAAATATGTCGCGATTTTCGGTATGGGCAGTTTCGGCGAAGGAATCTTATACATGAGCTCCTGGATCAGGCCGAACGGGCAGAGCCAGCCGCAGGGAATACGGCCGAGCAGGCTTCCGAAGATTCCTAGAACGCCCAGGACGTACAATCCGAACTGAAAGCGGGCCAGAGAGAGGTTAAACCGCAGTCCGGCGAAAAAATTTTGAAGCGATCCGATGGGACACGCTCCCACAGCCGACGGGCAGGAGTAGCAATTCAGCACGGGAACGCATATTCCCTTGATCTTTCCCTGATAAATCGATCCCTTGAACCAGCCGGGCAGATAGATATTGATGACGAGCGCGCTCATCGCCTGGAACCAGCGGCGCTTTTTCGTCATCGCCAGCGGCATGGGCGTGCTCTCCCAGTCATCCGAGGCCGATGCAGCTCAAACAGACCGTGACCGCCTTTTCGAGGACGGACCGGTATTCTCCGACGGACAAACCGAAAATCAGGCAGGCGAGGAACACCATGAAGAGGATCCAGGGTTTTTTTCGCTTCATTTCTTTGGCTCCAAGACAGCCGCGACAACCGCCTTCTCGAGGTCGGCCATTTTTTTCTTATTGAATCCCATATGCGCGTAAGCGATGCGTCCCTTGGTATCGATCAGATAGACGACCGGGATCTCCTCGGCGCCGTAGGGCTCTTTCATATCCGAAGTCGTGCGAAGCAAAGTGGAATCCGTCAAGCCGGGAATGGGATCGGCCAGCATCGGGTATGTGAACTTGAGCCGGCTGAAGAAAGGCTTGACGACGGCCGAACCGTCGATATCAAAAGCGATGCCGAACAGATTCAACCCTCCGCTGTCCTGGCCGTCCTGCGGCTGGAACTTGTCGTTGAGCTTCTGCATATAAGGCATGCTCGCCCGGCAGGGAACACACCACGTCGCCCAAAAATCGATGAGGACGGCGGCGGGGTGAGTTGTGATTTTTTCCGCCTTTCCGTTCTTGATCCTCTCCCGGATTAGGGTTAACGCTCCGTCTTCGACTGTAACGATGACATGCGTTCCGTCGATCGCCCGAAGCCCGAAAGGCAAGAATTTGTCCCCTTTTTTAAGAAGGGCGCTCCAGGCAACGCTCGGAACGACCATGAGGGCTAAAAGGGCGGCCACCCGGACCCGTTTTGTCAGAGCCCGTCCCGATCGTTCGAACAGGGCGCCCACTAAAACGAAATCCCCAGGCCCAAACCCGCCTTCCAACCTCCAAGATCGGCCTCGACGCCAGCTGGATTGACTTTGCAGTTGCTGAAGCTGCCCTGGATGTCGAAAAAGAAAGTCCGCCCAAGCTTGAGCATGAACCCGGCCTGAGCGACGAATCCGGTATCGGACTTAGAGACCGTCCCGATCGGATTGACTTCCTTGTATTGGAAATATCCAATACCGGCGCCCAGATAGGGTGAGAAGCTCCTGGATCGCAGGAACATACAGCGGATCCCGGCGGCAAGAGGGAACAGTTGGAGTTCCGTCTCTTCGCCGCTCAAGGATGTTTTGCCTTTTTTAGAATAGAATTCGGCATCAACCCACACCCCCAACCCCTTCCAGATATCCAAACCGATCTTCGCCCCAAAGGTGGGCGCGTTTCCATAGATCGACTTGAAATAGCTGTCCGCGGGCAAAAAATATGAAGCTTTAGCCTGAATGGAAAAGGAACCGGCGAACACGTGTCCCGCGCAAAGAACAAGGATGAAACAGACAGCGCGACTTTTTTTCAAGGCTATTCCTCCTCTTATGGCCGGTGTCCGGATGCTTGCCCTACTTGACCGTGACAAAGGAAGCCAGGCCTTCCCTCCCTTCGTTATTCACCGCGGTTAGCGCGTAGCGGTATTCCTGATCCTTCACCACTTTATTGTGAATATACATCGACGTCGCCACGGGAATTTCGGCCATCAGGGTCATCTCCCCGTTCACGAGATACAGCTTGTGCGAAATGATATCGGCGTTATTCGCATTGTTCGTCCAGGTCAATCGGTTCGCGTATTCGATCTGGAGAAGGGAGCGGTTCGCCTTCTTCTCGCCGGCGAAATCCGAGGGCGCATAGATCAGGTGTTGAAAATTCGCCCGGATGGATTTATCCGTATCCATCACAAACGTCAATGGGTTTGCGGACCCGCTGGCATCTCCCGTCCACCCCAAAAATACATAGTTAGCATTCGGCGTGGCGGTGATCTGAACCGAAGCGTTCTTATGATATAGGAGCGTCCCTGCGGAAGGGACTGTCACGCCGCCGGAACTGCAACTCAACTGTAACAGCAATTGACTGCTGTTGCGGAAAACACCCCCGCTCGCCGTCCCGGCATAAATCAGGTCGAACGCCGGGTCATAGCTCAAGGAGAGGATATTCAAATCCGTCAACCCGCCGTTGAAATCCAACCAAGACGCGCCCCGGTCATTGCTGAATTTGATCCCTTGAGAACCGCCGATATAAATTTGGGCCGGCACGTTCTTGTTGAGCGCGATAGAAAGGGTCGGATGATTGCTCAGCAACGACCACGAAGCTCCACTATTTTCACTTTGATATAGGCCGGAATTTGTGCCGGCATAAATATGGTTAGAATGCAAAGGGTCAATGGCCAGAGCGTTCACATTCGCTTGAATCACTCCTGTGATTTCGGTCCAAGATGTCCCGCCGTTCGTCGATTTGAAGATGACACCCCTATAGGGCTGGGAACAATAGCCTCCGATATAAATCACGTTTTCATTCGCGGGATCCACGGCAATCGCTAACCCATATCCATTCAGCGGCAAACTTGACGTCGTCCAGGTTCCTCCGCTGTTCGTCGATTTATAAAAGGCTATGACATAGATCTGCTGGTCCGTTAGGTACCTATACCCGACACTGAAAATATGAGAGAAATCGTTGGCCCAAACGACAAAATCATTTTGCGCTTCGGCCATCAACTTATTCCAAGAATTAGCTTCATCTACAGACCTGTAGATGCCTTGGTATCCTCAGCCGCCGGCCAGAATAAAGATCTCGCCGGCGTCGCCGGGATTGATCAGGATCCGCTTGATGCCGTCGCACCAGCCATAGCTCGTGCATCTCTGCCAGGTCAGGCCGAAGTCGTCTGTCTTGAAGAACCCGTTGTTCTGGCATTCGATGAACAGCCTGTTTGGAGAAGAGCGGGCGATGCCGATGGCCGTCACGGCGTTGCCGCAGATGCCGGCGGAACAGTCCGCCCAGGTCGTCCCGCCGCTCGTGCTCCGGAAAACCCCGGACGTGGAACCAAACAGGATCCCTCCCAAGGTGTTCGCGACAAAGGCCGACGACGAACCGGTCGGGCCGATGACGAGGTCATTGCAGGTGCCGATCAATCCGGTTTGATAAGGCGTAAAATGCGCGCCTCCATCCGTGCTTTTGAAACAAATTCCCTTGTATCCCGCGAAAATGATGCTTGTATTGATGGGATCGATGGCCAGCCTATTGGCGTAGACGATTCCCTCGTTTGCTCTCCAGGTCGCGCCGCCATCCGAAGTTCTCCACACCGTCCCCACGGTCCCCACATAGGCTTTTTGACTGTCGAACGGGTCCACGGCCACCGAGTAGGGCGCTCCGCCATTTTGAGGGATGTTCAAGTCCACCCACGTGTTGCCGCCGTCGATCGTTTTATAGGCTTTGTAAAAATTCGACGACGAATAATAATAGCCGACGGCATAAACGATATTTGGATTCGCCGGAAACGCCGCTAATCCGCGAACGTAGCCAGAGGATCCCGACGGCGATATTTTCATGACCGACCAATTGGCGCCTCCATCCGTCGATTTGATAACGGCCATGAAATTAGATCCGCTTTCGTACAGACATCCAGAGGCATAGATCGTATTGCCATCGACCCGATTCATGCCGAATTTTCCGTAACTTGTATTAATGTATGATCCTGATTTGACAGGGAATGAGATTTTACTCCAATTGATGCCGCGGTCGGTCGACTTGTAAATTCCATTGCTGAGCGCATACATCAAATCCGGATTCTTGGGATTCACGGCCAAATCATCAATGTCGGCGCCGATAGTCGATATTTTCGTCCAGCCGGAAACGCCGGCGATGGATTTATAGATCTTCGTTTGATTCCCTCCTGCGGCGGCGAAGATCTCGTCTGAGTTTAAGGGATTCAAGGCCAGGGCGATCACGTTTCCTCCGGGAGGACCTAGAGAGCGCCAGGCATTCACTTCCAATGATTCGAGCCCCGCTTGTTGCGCCGGAGGGACCGCCCCCGAAAAAATCAGAAAAAACGAACATAGGCTTAGAATAAGAGTTTGCTTCATAATCGTTCTCCTGTCGATCAGGTCCTGCCCTTTTTTTTTATTATTATTTAACAATATCTTCTATGTCAAGGTATTTAAACCAGGTAGGAGGTGCCGGCATCTTGACTTCTCTTTCGTTAAATTCTATAGTTCCCGTATGAAAAAATTCCTCACCCTGGCTCTCGTGCTTGTGCTCGCCTCGATGGCTTCGGCCCAGGTGACATGGTTCAAGGGAACCCTCGACCAGGCCGCGGCCAAGGCCAAGGGCGATCACAAGCTGGTCCTCGTCGATTTTTACTCCTACACCTGAGGGAGCTGCAAACTGCTCGGTGAGCAGTTCTACGACAATCCCAAGTTCAAAAGCTTCCTCGAAAAGAACTTCGTCCTGTTCCGGGCCGTCATCCAGGAACCGGCCGGCGACGCAGTTTTCAAGAAGTTCGGGATTCGCGCCACGCCGACGACGATGGTTTTGGACGGCGACGGCGCCGAGGTCGACTGGTCCGTCGGCTTTGATCCTCCGGCAGAGAAGTTCCAGGACTCCCTGACCAAGATGGTGGCCGGGGCCGGAACTTATAAGGCTCTCTCCGCCGCTTATGCCAAGAACCCCAAAGACGTCGCGACCGTCTTCAAGCTGGCCCGCAAGTGGAGCGACCGCTACGACGAGGCGAAGGCAGCCGAAAAATATAAGGAGGTCATCAGCCTCGATCCGCAGGGCAAGGCCGGCACCTATACCCAAGAGTATTATAAGATTACCGTTCCCTATACCGAGTTCGCCGAGTTTTCGTTGGCCACAGGATCTTTGAACAGCGCTAAACCGGACATCGCTCCAGTCAAGGCTTTTATCGCCAAATATCCAAAGAGCAAGCTGGTCAAGCAGGCTTTCAGCCGCATGTCAGGCTACTACGCTTATACAGCCCCGAAAGAGGAAGCGGTCAAGTTCTTCGCCGATTACGAGGCCAAGTACCCGAACGACCCGATGGTCCTCTTCAGTTGGCTGTCGCGCATCGTTCGGGACAAGGAGCCCCTTGACAAGGGCGCCGAGCTGGCGGCCAAGATCGAGGAGATGACGGACTTCAATCCCAGCGCTAGCATCAACAACCTCCTGGCCCAGTTCTACATTCTCAAGGGAGACAAGGCCAAGGCTGAAGAGCTCTATGGTAAAAGCTTCATGGAGGGGCAGACCTCCAGCTTGGGCTACAGCCTCGCCTCATACGCGAGCTTCTGGTTGGGCCAGAACGCTAACCAGGACAGCGCCGTGTCGATGGCCGAAACGGCCCTCAAGCTCCAGCCCGACAATTCCTACTTCCTTTCCCAGGCGGCTAACGCCTACGTCAAAACGGGCAAGGACGACAAAGCCCTCGCCATCTACGGGCCGGCGTTCGCCAGGAAGAGCGCGGCCGACGGGAGCGCCCTCTATAGTTACGCCGGGTTCTGGGCCCGCCAGGGTAAGAACCTGAACGACGCCCTCGCCGCGGCCAAGAAGGCGACCGAGCTCATGCCCACCTCTTATTACATCTGGTCCACGCTCAGCCTCGTCCACGAGAAGATGAAGAACATCCCCGAAGCGGTCAAGGCCAAGGAAAAGGCGATCGAGCTGGCGCCCGACCAGGTGAAGGAAGCCTACAAGAAGGACCTCGAAAAGCTCAAAGGCGGCACGCCGGCGAAGAAGTAAGCAGCATTTTAAAAAAGGGGACACAGTCTTGTGTCCCCCTTTTTTTGGACCAGGTTGAGCGGGGACGACACATACTGTCCCTATTTCATATTTCCCCCTAAAAGAGGGACAGTATGCGTCGTCCCCCTTTTTATTAAAAGCTGTTCGATGGTCAGCCGCGCTTTCCCTTGCATCAGGATTTTAGTTGGTATATAGTCCCGGACGGAGGTACGCATGAAAAAAATCATTATCGTTTCCGCGCTTCTTCTTCTCGCCTCCGCGGCCTTCGCCGAGAACAACTTTTTCAAGGGCACGCTCGACGAAGCCCTGGCCAAGGCCAAGACCGAGAACAAGAAGCTGCTCCTCGATTTCAACTCCTATACGTGAGGGAGCTGCAAACTGCTCGGTGAGCAGTTCCTCGAAAACGCCAAGTATCAGGACTACCTGACCAAGAATTTCGTCCTGTTCCAGGCCACGTCCCAGGAGCCCGACGGAAAAGTCATTTTCGACAAGTTCGGCATCCGGGCCACCCCGACGATCCTTTTCCTCGACCCTGACGGCTCCGAGGTCGACTGGATCGTCGGCTATGGTCCTCCGGCAGAGGATTTCCAAAAGCAGGTCGACAAGGTCCTCCAGGGAATCGATACGTTCAAGAGCATCCAAACGCTCTATGCCAAGGACCCCAAGAACATCGAAGCCGTCTTCAAACTGGCCGAAAAGTACAGCGACCGCTACAAGACGGACAAAGCGAACGAGATGTACAAACAGGTCGTCGCCCTGGACCCCGACGGAAAGAAGGGAACGACGGAATACGGCCGGAACAAGGACAAGGTCTCCTATACCCAGTACGCCGAATTCAACATCGGCACGGGTTCCATGTCCGCCCGGCCGCCCGATCCGGCTTCCCTCCTGGCTTTCGTCAAGAAATATCCCGACAGCCAGATCGTCAAGGACGGTTACAACCGCTTGAGCGGGTTCTACGGGCGCCAAGGTTCGAAGGAAGACGCGACGAAGTTCTTTGAAGGCTACACGGCCCGCTTCCCCAAAGAAGGCCCCGCCTATAACGGCTGGGTGACCCGCATCCTATTCGACAAGGATCCGGTCGACAAGGGCATCGGGCTGGCTCAGAAGGCGATCGAACTCGCCCAGGGCCGAATGGCCATGACCGCCTACCAGAACTTGGCTCGGCTGTATCTCCTCAAGGGAGACAAGGACAAAGCCGTCGAAGCCGCCGACCAAATGATGAAAGTGGCGGCTGCGCCTCTGCCGGCGGGCAGGACCGAAGCGATCCCGGCCGTCGAAGCCAAAGTGGCGGCAGCGCCTCCGCCGGCCGCCAAAGCGGAAGCCGCCGTTCCGGCGATGATAGGTGGCCCCCCGGGGATGACCCCCGCTCCGATGGCCGCCCAGATCTACATGGACGCCGGCCGACAGGAGAAAGCTCTCGCCGTCTACGGCCCGGAGTACATGAGCCAGAACGCCAAAAGCGGTCCCGCTCTGGGCCGATACGCTCAGTTCTGGGCTCAACAGGGGACAAACCTCGACAGCGCCTTGGCCGCCGCAAAGACGGTGACCGAGCTTACGCCGGACGCCTACAATTCGTATAACACCCTGGCGACGGTCTATCAGAAGATGAAGAACTACGGCGAAGCGCTGAAGGCCGCCGAGAAGGCCCTTTCCCTTGCTCCCGTTCAACCGGCCCAGATCAAGGAAGGGATCCAAAAGACCATCGAGAACATCAAGACTTCGGCTGCCGACAAAAAATAAGGCACGCTTTTTCCGGGGGGACGGACGATTCCGTCCCCCTTTTTTTATGGGGTTTATGGGGTCGCGTCTACATTTTCCACTTTTTTGCGGCCGATTGTAGACGCGACCCCATCGTTCTTAGCGGGTCAGGGTGATCGAGCCGTTGGTCGTCCGGAGATCGATCTCCGGTCCGCCCTTGCCCAGCGTCCCCTCGAGCGTCCGCCGCGAATTAATCGTGCCCTTGATGGTGATCGGGAAATCGGTCCGGATATGACCGTTTGTCGTATGGGCCCTGAAGTTGGCGTTCAGCTCGCCCGCCATTTTCACGGTGATGGAGCCGTTCGTCGTATGTCCCGTGATGCCGGCTTCGAGCGTCTGAACCTCGAGATGGATACTTCCGTTGGTCGTCGAAGCCTCCATGGGTCCCTTGAAATTGACCGCCCGGATATCGCCGTTGGTCGTATGGGCCAGGCATTTGCCGGAGGCGCTCTCGAGCTTGACGTCGCCGTTGGTGGTGCCGGCATCGGCATCCGAGAAACGGCCCGTCAGCACAACGTCACCGTTGGTCGAACGAACCTTCTGCAACCGGACGCCTTCGGGGACCTTGACTTCGTACTGGACATCGACCCGGATGTTCTGTAAGAAGGTTTTTTCATAGATCGTGTCCACCGTGACGGAGTCGCCGGCGGCGGTAACCTCGATCTTGACCCGGTTCAGGTCTTCCTTATTCCGCTTGGCGGTTTTGACCGCCTTGATCTCAACCTCATTCCTCGTCCACGTCGAAATCAAGACGTCTCCGTTCGTATTCTTCAGGCTGAAGCTCCCGTTGGCCGTGAGGGGCAAGGTTTTTTCGAATTTTTCCTGGTCTTCGGCGGCGACGAGGCAGGCCGCGCCAGCGAGAAAGGCCAGACAAATCATCAACGTAAATATGCTTTTTTTCATGTTCGCGATCTCCTCCTTCATTAGCGTTCACTCCTAAAGACGAAAACCGCTCCTTAAAGGTTGCTTAAAAAAGATAGTTCTCTTCCATTTTGTGTGGATGGATCGTTGCGCGCGCGGCGACCGGGTTGCGCTTTTCGCTTTCGTCTTCGTCCGTTCTCCAGTATATAATAGGGCGCTCGGAGAGTGCGGATGCGGACCCAGACACGGACCCAACAGCCAGCTTTCAAGAAAAAAGCCGCGTCCTCCGATCGGCTCTTTGAACGGATCCAACGGAAAGCCCGGTCGTTTTTTCGGAACTCCCATGGAAGCCACGCCTGGGACCACACCGAACGGGTGTTACAGCTGTGCTTGAGAATCGGCCGGAAGGAAAAGGCCGACCTCGGCATCCTGAGGCTCGCCGCCGTACTGCACGACATCGGCCGGTCGGAAGAGGACCGGACAAACGGCAAGATCTGTCATTCCGAGGCCGGCGCCGCCCTGGCCCGGACGATCCTGGAAGCCCACGGCGTCCCCGAAGACGCGATCACCCGTGTCGTGCACTGCATCGAAACCCACCGCTTCCGCAAAAAAGCCGTCCCGGCGACCAAAGAAGCCAAGGTCCTCTTCGACGCGGACAAGCTGGATTCCATCGGCGCGGTCGGGATCGGCCGGGCCTTCCTGTTCGCCGGGGAGGTCGGAGCTCGGCTCCACAACAAGGACCGCGACATCTCAAAAACGTTGCCTTATACAAAAGAGGACACGGCTTTCCGGGAATACATAGTCAAGTTGCGCTGGGTCAAGGACAGGATCTTCACCCGAGAGGGGCGGCGGATCGCCCGGGAGCGGCACGCGTTCATGGTTGAATTCTTCGACCGGCTCGACCGAGAGACCGACGGCGCGCTCTAGGGATCGAGCGGCCTTCCGCTCACCACGACCTGAAATCGGGCTCGGGCTGGGGCTTGTTGCCCAGGATCTTTTCGATCTTCGCCATCACCTCGCTCGACAGCTTTTTGGCGACCTCGACGGCCTTCATATTCTCAACGACCTGTTCCGCCCTGGAAGCCCCGGTGATCACGGCGCTGACATGCGGATTCTTCAGGCACCAGGCCAGGCCCAGCTGAGGCAGGGTGACGCCCAGCTCGGAGGCGACCCGGCCGAGCTTGCGGACCTTTCCCAGCTTCTCCTCGGCCTCCGGCCGTTCGAAACGCTTCTTCAGCCACTGATAGTTCTTCAGCGACAGCCGCGAACCCTCCGGAACGCCGCGAAGATACTTGCCCGAGAGAAAGCCGCTGGCCAGGGGGCTCCAAACGGTCGTGCCGAGGCCGATCTCATCATAGAGCCGGCGATATTCGCTCTCTACACGCTCCCGATGGAACATATTGTACTGCGGCTGCTCCATGGCCGGGGGGATCAGTCGCTCGGAGCGGGCGAAATCATAAGCCGTCCGAATCTGCTCGGCGCTCCACTCGCTCGTCCCCCAGTACATGGCCCGGCCGCGGTCGACGAGAAAGCTCATCGCCCGGACCGTCTCCTCGATCGGGGTGTCCTTGTCCGGACGGTGGCAGAATACGAGGTCCACATACTCCAGTTGGAGCCGGCTCAGCGACGCCGTCAATCCCTCGAGGATATGCTTCCGCGAAAGGCCGGAATCGTTCGGGCCGGCCCCGCCCCAGAAGATCTTGGTCGAGACGACCAGGTCGGACCGCTTCCAGCCGAACTTTTTGAGAATGCGGCCCATCATGGACTCGGCCTTCCCCTGAGCGTAGCCCTCGGCCGTGTCGAAGAAGTTCACCCCGGACTCCCAGGCCGCTTTCATGCAGGCGGCGGCGACATCCTCGCCGATCTGATCGCCGAAGGTGACCCAGGAGCCGAGCGATAATGCGGATATCTTCAGTCCAGATTTTCCCAAGAAACGATATTCCATATGGATCCTCCCCTCAGACCGGCGCCGACCTTACGTCCGGTGGACGACCATCGGCGAAGCCTGGGCCTGGGGCATGACGATCATCTCGCTGATGTTGACGTGCGGCGGCCGGGTGGCGCAGAACACGACGGCGACAGCAATGTCGTCGGGGGACAGCGGGGTGAGACCATGATAGACCTTTTTGGCCTTCTCTCCGTCGCCGCGGAAACGGACCAGGCTGAACTCCGTCTCGACCATCCCGGGATCGACCGTACTCACCCGCAGCGGGGTGCCCGAAAGGTCCATCCGCAATCCCCGGGAAATGGCGTTTACCGCGAATTTCGTAGCGCAGTAGACATTGCCTCCGGGATAGATCTCGTGGCCGGCGATCGACCCGATATTGATGATGTGGCCCGCGGCCCGCTTGACCATTTCCGGGATGACCGCCCGGCTGACGTAGAGGAGGCCTTTGACGTTCGTATCAATCATCTCCTCCCAGTCGTCGAGCTTCCCTTCGTGGAGTTTGTCCAATCCCCGGCTCAGGCCGGCGTTGTTGACCAAGATGTCGATCGCGGCCCAGGCGGCCGGCAGATCGGCCACGGCCTTCGCCACGGCGGCCTTGTCCCTGACGTCGAGCTGGAGACAATACGACGACGCGCCGAGATCGGTTTTGAGCTCCGCCGCGAGGGCATTCAAGCGGTCCTTCCGCCGGGCCGCCATGAGGATCTTCGCCCCTTCCCCGGCGAACGCCCGGGCGCAGGACTTGCCGATGCCGGAGCTCGCCCCGGTAATGAATACGATCTTTTCTCGAAGTGAAAACATGATCAGCCTCCTCCCACCGCCGCGAAGGCGGACTCCCAGAATAATTGGCTCGACCTTTCAAGTCAATATCAAGAGTTGACTCCGCGTCTCGGCTGAAATATAAATAGCATTGAATCTCTTCCATTTTGCGTGGATTGAGATGAAAAAAGATCCGGAAACGGCCGAAGCGACCATGGAGGGTTTACCTTGAAAATAGCCATATGCCGATATATCGCGTTCAAAAAAATGGCTATTTTCATCCGTTGCGGGTGACCGGAGGTCATGACGATTAGCCTTTCCGAGCCGTCCTTCGAGGGAAGCCGATCCGGAAGAGATCGGCCGGCGAAGCATGTTTGAGCTTCCCGGCGCACTCCCGTAATTAGGAGGCCGGGAAGCGAGTTCTGAGACGCCGAGAAGGACGGTGAGGAAACGGCGTTAAAAACCCGAGTCGGGAGCGAGACCGTTTCGGGATCTTTTTCACTCCAATCTAAGCCCATGCAAAATGGAAGAGAACCATAGGATTTGATTCTCGAGGACATAGACATCAGATCATGAATGAGCCGACGAACGGCGATCCGTTAATCCATTTCGGCCGGATGGTCGACAATTGCTATGACTACGCGGAGGCGGCCAAAGCCCAAGGCCGCCCCGTGGTCGGGATCCTGTGCGAATACACGCCGCGGGAGATCATCCTCGCGGCCGGGGGAGTTCCGGTCTGCCTCTGCGGGGGAGCACTCGAGACGATCCCCGAGGCCGAGCGGACTCTGCCCACCAATCTCTGTCCTCTCATCAAATCCACCTTCGGCTATCACCTCCAGCGCTCCAATCCGTTCCTGGAATGGGCCGACCTCGTCGTCGCCGAGACGACTTGTGACGGCAAGAAAAAAATGTACGAGATCATGAGCGAGACCCGGGTCATGCACATCCTCGAGCTGCCCCAGATGGCCGACCGGACCGAAGCGCTCGCCCGCTGGACCGAGGAGGTGCGAACGCTCAAGACCGGCCTGGAGGCGCGTTTCGGCGTCCGCGTCACCGACGACGACCTGCGGGCGGCCGTCCGGCTGATGAACCGCGAGCGCGGCTTGCGGCGGCGGCTGGCCGACCTCATGGCTCTCGACCGGCCGCCGCTCACCGGCCGCCGGCTCCTCGACCTCAAGAGCCTCATCTCCGGCATCCCCGCCGACCTCGAGCAGTATGAGCTCGCGATCGGGATGTTCGAGGACGGCGCCGCCGCGCCTGGCTCCCCCCGGGACCGCCTCGATCAGCCTCCCCCCGTCCGCGTGCTCATGACCGGCGTACCCATGGTCCACGGCGCGGAGCGGGTCATCGAGCTCATCGAGGCGGCGGGGGCGGTCGTGGTCGCCCAGGAAAATTGCACGGGCCTCAAGCCCATCCTCGAAGATATCGATCCCGGCGCGGATGATCCCGTCCGGGCCATCGCCGAAAAATACTACCACCTCCCCTGTTCGGTCATGACGGTCAACGAGCGCCGGATCGACTCCCTGCGCGACCTGAACCGCCGCTTCCGCCCCCAGACCGTCATCGAGCTCGTCTGGCACGCCTGTCTGACGTATGACGTGGAGTCGTTCCGCGTCCGGCGCTTCGTCGAGGACGAGCTGGGCCTGCCGTACCTGAAGATCGAGACCGATTACTCGCCGTCCGACTCGGCCCGCCTGACCGTCCGGGTGGAAGCCCTCCTCGAGACGGTCCGGGCCCGGGCCGCGGCGGACGAAGGACGGCGATGATCGGCGGCGGCATCGACGCCGGCTCCCGGGCCATGAAAGTGGTCCTGATGGACGCCGAAGACGGACGGCTGATCGCGGCCGGGCACGCCGACCAGATCCCCGACCAAGCCCGGCTGGCCGCCGAACTGTTCGAAGAGACCACGGCCAAGGCCGGCCTGGTTCCAAGAGACATCGGCCGGATCGTAGGGACGGGATACGGCCGACAATTGCTCACGCGCGCCGACACCACGGTCACGGAGATCACCTGCCAGGCGCGCGGCGTGCAGAGCCTCGTCCCGGAGGTCCGGTCCATCGTCGACATCGGCGGGCAGGACAGCAAGGTCATCTTCCTGGACGGCCGCGGCGTCCGGGATTTCGCCATGAACGACCGCTGCGCCGCCGGGACGGGCCAATATCTGGAGATGACGGCGCGCCGCCTCAACGTCTCGCTGCCGGAGATGGGCCATCTGGCCTCCTTCAGCCGCCGGCCGGCGGTCATCAACAGCATGTGCGCCGTGTTCGCCGAAAGCGAGATCGTCTCGCTTCTCGCCTCGGGAGCGGGGACGGAGGACATCGCCGCCGGCGTTTTCCTGTCGATCGCCAAGCGCATCGCCTCGCTGGCCGGGCTGAGACTGCAGCCGCCGGCCGTCTTCACCGGAGGCACCGCCCTCATCCCCGGAATGGACAAGTTCCTCGCCGAAGCCCTCGGCCGGACGCTGACCATCGCCCCCGATCCGAGGATGACCGCGGCGCGAGGCGCGGCGCTTATCGCCTGCGAACAGATGAGGTCCGCGAAGCCTGCCCGTTGACTCCCGTCCGAAGACATTATATTTTGGCTTCGATGCTGTTCCACATCCGGCGGCCGCTGGCCGTTCTGTCATGCTTTTGGCTGATTGCGGGACTCGGGCTTCCAACAGCGCAGCCTCAGACGCCTTCCTCTCCGTTCAAGGAGACGAGACGGAGCGAAACGCTCGCTCCGGGGATCGAGCATGAGGAGATCCTCCGCGAAGCCAGGGCACCCGGCGCCTCCACCGACCGCTGGATCATCCACGTCCTCGTTCTCGATCCGAGACGGGCTCGCCTGACGGTGGCTCGGGCGATGGATGAGCTCGTCGGAACGGAGCCGACGAGCTCGCTCGCGGCCCGTCACGGCGCCCTGGCCGCCGTCAACGGCGGCTACTTCCGGACCACGGGCATTTACCGCGGCGAGCCGGCGGGGATGCTGGCCTTCGGCGACCGCGTCTTGAGCGAGCCGAGCGGGCCCCGGGCGGAGCTGGCGATCTCGAACGCGGGCGGCCGAACGCGGATCGCGGTGGCCCAGATCGATGTCGGAACCACAGTCACCGTGGACGGCGGGACTCCCCGCCAGGTCGATGGGATCAACCGCCCCCGCGGGCCGGATGAATTGATCCTTTTCACGCCGGAATTCCATAGAACGACCCTCACCGGCCCGGACGGGGTCGAGGCTGTCGTTCAAAAGGGGATCATCATCGCCGTCCATGACGGCGCGGGCAGCGGAGCGGTCCCGGCTGACGGCTGTATCCTTTCGGCCGCCGGTACGGCGGGCGGCTGGGGCCGGGACCATTTCCGGGTCGGGGCCCGCCTCGAATTCCGGACGGACGTCAAGGCGGATCCGCCGCTTCCTTTCGCCCCCGATTTCATCATCGGCGGCGGGCCCCATCTCATCAAGAACGGACGACCCCTGGGCGCCGCCGAAGCCGCGGCCGAAAAATTCAACGAGGATTTCATCCTCAAGCGGCATCCGCGGACCGCGATCGGGAAGAGGAGCGACGGCCGGTTGATGATTATCACCGTCGATGGGCGCCAGCCTCAGAAAAGCGCCGGGATGACCATCGACGAGCTGACGAGCCTGATGGTCGGATTGGGCTGCGTCGAGGCGATCAACCTCGACGGCGGCGGTTCAACGACGATGGCCGTCAAGGGGAAGACCGTCAACAATCCGTCCGACCCCGCCGGCGAACGGCCGGTGAGCGACGCCCTGCTCATCTTCCGGCGTTAGTGTGGTGTATCAGCAATGACTTTACAATGTTGTCATTCCGGACTTGATCCGGAATCCAGCTTAAAAAGGCCTGGATTCCCACCTGCGTGGGAACGACGTCTGGATTCCCGCTTTCGCGGGAATGACAGTTCCAGGATTTTTGTAAAGCCGTTATTGAGACGCAACACTAGAACGGAACCGGGAAAGGCGCGGAGCCGCGGACCGGATCGAGCCGCTCGTCCTTATAGGTTGAAATAGACCTTGAGCGTCACCGCGACGCCGAAGGCGTTGAGATTGATGGCGGCGTCCCTGACGTTCCGGTACGTGCTGCCGGAGGGCGTGCCCCACATGTTCATCTGGGGATAGTATTTGCCTAGGTCCGCGTCCTGGCTTTCGTAATACCACAACTTCCCCGACGAGGAACTGGAATCCGACGAGGATTGGTCGTAGTACCAACCGACGTCCTCGCGCCAGTCCCTCTCCCGCGACGAGGAGGTCATTTTCACGTCGCCCTCCCAGCCGGAGAAATTCACGAACCGTCCGAACACTTCCAGGCCGAGGGCCAGAGACGATCCGAGCCTGTACTCCAAACCTAATCCTCCGTGGAATCCGAGACTGTTCTTCTTGGCGCTCTCGTCCCAGACCTCGGAGCTGGTGATCTCCTGCTTTTCATCCAGGAAGGTCGTCGAAGAGTCGGCGTAGTTGTACGTAAAATCATATGTGTATTTATGGCTGAACTTGCCCAGATAAAATCCCGCCCCCGCGTAGCCATAGAGAGTCCACCGGCCCGAGGGGAACGTCAGATACAGGCTGAGCCGGATCGGGATGGCGTTGATCTTGAAATCTTCCATGTTGTTCGCCGTTCCGGACATCGTGTAGGTTCCCCAGGATTCAGAACCGGTCTGATCGAAGACGAAGCCGTAATCGCCTTGGCTGGTCGCCTGGAGATATCCGGTCCCGATCCCGATGCCGAAGCGTTCGTTGAGATGGAAGATCAGATCGAACTCATAATGGGGGATGGTCCCCATCTTTTTCCAGTTGTTGTTCCCGGTGAAATAATCCAGCGTGCCGACGTCGTTGTAAAGGTCGATCATGCCCTTGCGATACGTCTCCAGGTCCCCTCCGCCGTTCAGCGTGAATCCGATCCCGCCGCTGAGCTTGAACTCAATCGTCGGTCCCGTTCGTTGCGGTTCTTCGGCCGCCCGGCCCGCCGTCGCGAAGAGGGCGACCGCGCTCAAGAGAAGAACCAGGACCGAGCCCCTACCGCGCTTCGATTTCTGTCTCATGAAGATCCTCGCTTTCGATGAAATAGGATCAGCCCGGTCATCCGCGCCGAGCCGGAATCGAACGATGAAAAAGGAATGATGGGAAGATGCCTGCGCCCCCGACGGAAGGCCGCGGAGGGAAGGTCACATCGCGTTTCCCGACCGCTGGTCGAACTTCCAGTAGCCGAAGGCGTTGGCGAAGACCGGCTTCCTTTTTTTAGGCAGAAATGCATCAGCTGGCATCTTTAGAAATTCTATGTAAATGACGAATCCATGTCAAATGTAAAAAAAATCGAAGGCCGGCCGAAAAGGGGCGCAGTGTCAATGCATGGGCCAATGCTCCTTGGAAGGATGGCAGGGAGCGAAGCGACCGTTGGAAGGAAATCCCCTCAAAGGGTTTCCTTCCAAGAGTGACACCCCCCTATCAATGCGTGGGACAATGCTCCTTGGAAGGATGGCAGGGAGCGAAGCGACCGTTGGAAGGAAATCCCCTCAAAGGGTTTCCTTCCAAGAGTGACACCCCCCTATCAATGCGTGGGACAATGCTCCTTGGAAGGATGGCAG